>Ga0247609_10000093_pt1 | contig 125412 bp, 220 predicted proteins | sample 172DNAGHGlowgp2_FD_193487 | JGI IMG/M metagenome (GOLD analysis project Ga0247609, IMG submission 193487) | Sheep rumen microbial communities from Palmerston North, Manawatu-Wanganui, New Zealand - 1728 DNA GHGlow gp2 | ecosystem: Host-associated > Mammals > Digestive system > Stomach > Rumen...
TCTCATAATCGTGTAGAGACTGAACGGGTGATACCTAAGTTGAAATTATAAAGAATCAAGGTACGGAAAACCTTATTAAAACCAATGTTATTCATGATTCTTTATTACCTGCAGGAATTTCAATATGGTAAAGAGACTGAACGGGTGATACCTAAGTTGAAATTATACAAAGATAACACAGATAGGATTCGTAGTCCTATTGTTGGTACGAGAGTATGCAAATCACGTAAATTGTTTGTTATCTGAGTATTACTTGCAAGAATTTCAATATGGTAAAGAGACAGTCCAGACCACAACAAACAATTATACATAATAAGGTCGCAAGACGTGGTTGTACCCATTAAAAGGTAAGAAATGCTAAGTTGTTGCAACCTGGGGAAGCCCACATACGTATATGTGAACTTGAAGTAAATTCAACTTATTATTGAAATTGTTTGGCTATGGTAACATAGAGTGGTAAAAATTTGGTAAATTGTGAGTTCAGCCCTCTCTAAACCCATATATTATTTTATTTTTATTAACATGTATTTACCAAAACGAGAAAATTATTTTTAGGTATCTGATAAATATTTATTAAATATATTTGATGTAATTTCTAAATATCCTATAAAAAATATATTAGATTTAGGAAGTGGAAGAACATCAGTATTTTTTAATAAATATTGTTCATATGCAAATATTTACAGTATAGAAAATGATGATGCGTATATAAGCAAAGATTATAATATTTATAAAGTTGATGCAATAATAAATGAAGATGAGTCATATTATAATAATGATCAATTATTTAATATTATTGGTGATACAAAATTTGATCTTATAAGTATTGACGGTCCGATTGGATATGAAGTAAATCATCCAAGACAGAATATACTACAAATAATTGACAATAAATTGTTAAATGATGATTATTTTATATTTTTACATGATACTAAAAGGCCAGGTGAACAATGGCTTATTGATCAAATTTTTAAGTGTCTTGAAAATAATAACTATAATTTTAGATATAAGAATTTGAAAGTTGATCATGGTGCAATTTTAATATATAATGTAAATCATCAAAAAACAATATTATGTCCATGTTGTAACCATTCAATTTTAAAAGATAATTTATTATATACAGGTAATAATTCATCAATTTTAGATAAATATTATTTGATCGGTGCGGGTCCAAGAAAAACTAGTTGTCCGCATTGTGAATCAAATGATAGGTCAAGACTAATATATTTATATTTGAGATCTCTTGACTTTACTAATAAGAATGTTTTGTATGTTTCTCCAGAAAAGGAAATAGATATATCATTTGATAAAGCAAACTTATATGAACGTATATGTAATTTTTCTGAGTTATATGATAGTTATCGTAATAATGTAAAAAATGTAGATATATGTGATATGAGTTGTTATGATGACAATACTTTTGATTTTATTATATGTAATCATGTATTAGAACATATTATAGATGAAAATAAAGCATTGTCTGAATTACATAGGGTTTTAAAGAAAAATGGTATATTAATTATGCAAGTACCTTTGGCAATCGGATTAGAAGATACACTTCATAGAACTGATGAGATAAAGTTAGATAATCCTTCTCATAAAAGATTGTATGGAGATAATTACCAAATACATATAGAAAAATATGGATTCACATCTGAAAAAGTTTATTTAGCTGATAAGTTTAAAAACTATGGATTGAATCCATTAGAATATATAAATATATTTAAACCAATCTAAAGAGCAGGTGTCAAACTCCTGCGCCGGTAAAACGGATAGCATAGTAGAATGCGTTAGATTGGTTTTTGGGGCTTATTTGGTTTTGATTGTATATTAAAGTAATAAAATCATGCAGGAGAGTTGAATCCTTAAATTTGACAAACATATAATTGGCGAAACTACTTATCGCATGGCAGCGTAATCTTGTGTAAGACCGATTTTTATATCCTTGGCGCAGCCCGAGTAGAAAGCATATCTCGGGAACAGAAAGCTTTCAAAACTTTTTCTTACATGAATTCTTAAGTTAAAAAGAAACAATGATCCCAAAGTTGTTGCCAGACCTGAAAACTGGATAAGCATGTTAAATAGTTTTATTATGGATGTATATAAGACACGGGTTCGAATCCCGTAAGCTCCACTAAATGGCTCGATGATGGAATTGGTATACATGAAGCACTTAAACTGCTTTGGACATTATGTCCATGTGGGTTCAAGTCCCACTCGAGCTACTAACTTATATAACACGTTGTTCTAACTACATTCGGCACAAAATTAGTTAGTGACTTTTTCAATTTGTTTTTCAACACGAAGAAATAAATAACAAAGGCATGTATAATGCACAAGTATTAGGAAGAGTGACTACCGCTCTTCCATTTTTTGTATAAATACATCATTATAGTTGTTAAATTTGTAAGGAATTAAAATTTTGAATATATTTATATTCAACGCTTAAATATTTTATATTTTGACGAAATTCCACCTCTTAGATAAATTTATAAACCCAAAAAATTTGTAAAGTTATGACAAAGAGAGAAACAAATTTTAGAAGGTATTTTAAAATCACAGAAATACCTAATCTATAATGAATAGATTGAAAAAAGTTCTAATATCAATGATTGTTTATGCTGTCTGTCTCTCACCATCTGTCCAGCAGGATGATCGTTCGATATTTTCAAATTTTGTTATATCCAATACGGATAAGATTGTTTAATTTTTTAAATTTTAAATGAAAATGAGAAAATTGTTTTTTGCAATGGCTGCTATCGCAGCTTTAACAGTAATTAGCTGTAACAAATCAAAAACTCAACCGGCTGACGTTGAGAACGACACTACAGTAGTTGATTCTACAACCGTTGATTCTACAGTAGTTGATTCAGCAGTTGTTGCAGAAGTTGAATAATAATAACAACTTTTGAAAAAGTCTATTAGTACTATAACTAATGGTTAGTCCATCGTTTAATCGGATAAGACTTGGCTCAAAAGAGGAGTTCGACTCTCCTCTGGACTACTAATTTTTTATTTAAATGTTATTATGAGTAGAAGTATCAAAAAGTTTGCTATTATCAAGGATAAAGGCAATGAGTTCTATAACAGAACTATTAGAAGAAAGAATAAAGAGAAAATTAAAAAAGATACTAAACACATAAAAGATGTAGAAGAAATAGATTTATTAAATCCCAGAAAAATCATAAATGATTATGATATTATGGATTATAAATATATTGCTAATAATTCTCCTTTAAATAGAAAATGGAAAAACAAGAATGTACAAAAAGAATATAGGAAATGACTTTGAAAAAGTACGTTAAACCAATGTGTACTGAAGAAAACAGTACATTAGATTGTGTAATGAAGCAAGGTAGTTCAAGACCTGGAAATGGATATGGAGATGATAATCATGAACATCATGGGCCACATCCTGTAAAAGAAAGGAATCCCTTTGAACCCATTGATTCATTAAATATTTGGTAAGATTTATTTAACTTTAATTTTTTTTTATTATGGAGTATTTAATGGCAGGTTACGCAGCCTTAATGGTCATAGTAAGCGTAACATCGTTCTTAAAGGACTAATTTTAAAAAAAAGAAAAGGCAAGACTCAATACGGAGTCTTGTTATTTGGTAGGCAGGAGATTTTATTGTGGTTCGATTCCACAACTATCAACTATAAGCAGCAGGCATTTTTGTCTGCTGTTTTTTTTATTTTATAACTCTCTAAAAATTATATAATTATGTTAGATCAAAAAGAAATATTTAATAGAGCATACAATGAATGTATGACAGAAATGTATGCCAAAGCTCAACCTTCCGCTGATTGGAATCAAATATTAAAAGATTTCAAGGAAGGAAAGTATGACAAGAATACCAGAATATATGAAAGGTATTATCTCTCTCAAGAAGAATTTGCTTACATTCTAAATAAATATATAGTGGCTTATAATTTTAAAGAAAGATGGACAGATTATGTAGATACTGTAACATCTTGGTTTGAAAAAGGTGGATATAAGCCTAACTATAATAAAAATGTAGCAAGGTATAAAGAAATGAGTCCTGCAAAAGATATTATAGATAGACTTTGTAAAGACAAAGATTTATCTTATAAAATCTGGAATGTAATAATGTTCTATTTAGAATCCTGTAAGAATTTCTATAGATTTGATAGAACAGAAAGTGATTTTAGAATAGCTATATTCTTAGGTGCTTCTCCTTCTTCTAATAAAGAAGCTGTTAAAAAATGGTGGAAAGATAATAAAGGTATAGATATTGAAATAGAAGACAGGAATCCTTCATTACTTTGGGATAAAGATTATTATGGAGATGAATTTGAAGAAGTAATGAAAGAAGAATATGGAGAAAACTGGAGAGAAGAATGGAATAAAACTAAATGATTATGAAAAGAAAAATACAGCCTATACAATACGGTGCTTCTTGGGATTTAGGACAAGTTATAGGAATTGATAAAATAAGTATTACTTATACTCAATCTCCTGATACTAATTCCGATAGAGATGAAGATCAATATCTTACTATAGAAACTCAAATAGGAGGAAGTTTAGCTACATTAGAAGATGCCTCTAAAAAAGACTGTTTTTATTATAATATTTCTACTAAAAAATGGAGTATTGAAAAACCAGAAGAACTTAAAAATATTATAGAAGATTTTGAAAAGAGAATCTATATAAATCAAGAGGATCTTCCAGACCTTATAGAAAAAGAAAAAGAAAACGAAAAACATTGTCCTGTATGAAATTTTTAATGTTATATATTACTTTAGTTTTATATTTTATAAATTTATTTAGTAAAAATAAATACATATCTTATTTAATAATAGTCTTACTTATTTTAAATTTATTATTATGGATGTAAAAGAATTTAAAGATTTAATTTTTCATTCTAGAAAAAGAGATTATATTAACTGTTTATTTGGTTTACACCCAGATATATCTCAATGTGTTGTATTATTTCCTAATAATTATGGTATTAGTATAATAACTGGAGGATATGGAAATGAAGAAAATCCCTATGAATGTGCAGAAGTTAAACATAATCTTGATTTAAAGGAACCAGAAGATGGTTATGGTAAGGGATTTAAATTAACTTATGAAAATTATTCTGATGTAATAGGGTATTGTGATGAGAAAAAAGTAATGGAAATCTTAGAAGAAATAAGAAATAGAAATGGAAAATAGAATAGGGAATTTAGAATTTAGAAAGGCTACTTATTTATGTGAGGAGCCTGAACACCCCTCTTATCATATAGACTATTGGTATCCTAATGCAGATTATGGAACTGAAAAAGAATATAATATAGATGAAACAGGAGAATGGTATTATAAAGAGGACTTCTCTTGTAGAAAACATAAATCTTGTTTTAAATATCCAGAATCCTGTTTCGCTATAGCATCATTCGATTATGATAAGCATGAAGATTTCTATGAATTGCATTTTATAGGAGATAGACCTAAATGTCTCAGTGAAAAAGAAAAAGAAATATTTTGGGAATTGTTTTTATATGGTAATGAAGCATTAAATAATTCATATGAATAAAGAACCAGATTTTGAAGAACAGTTTGAATCAATGGATTCTTACAATAACTGGATAATATGTCCAAAGGGCAATTATCCTTGGAACAAATATATGGGAGGAACGCCTGATTTGCATTGGGGTGTTCCTAATAATGGTGATAAGAATACTTCATTCATAAGACTAGACTGTGTACATCATCCAGAGGATGGTTATGTTACTTCAGGTATAAAATCCAAACAGACATTTGGTGATGGTAAAATAGAAATAAGAGCTAGATTTAAAGGCGGTAATTCTTCTTGGCCTGCTATATGGCTAAAGAACTATAAATCTGATAAGTACTATGAGATAGATTTATGCGAATACTTTGAAAGAAGACCTTGGTGTAAGACAGGTATATTTATGCCTAAACACCTTAAAAAGGGATTAAAAAGATTATTTAGACCAAAAGCACACCCTTTTATAAAACGAAATGATTGGAATACTTTTACTTGTGAGTGGGATGAAAATGTCATATTTATCTATGTAAATGACAAATTAGTATTGGACTATTGGAATACAGAAGTAAATTCTGATAGATACCCACAAACTCCTGAAGACAGACAGTTTAGTCTTATACTATCTATGCAATATGATCATTCTTGGTGTTTGCCAAAATGCAAAAAACAACTTCCTCTTTATATGGATATTGATTATGTTAAATATTGGAAAAAAGACATTAACAGTGTATTGTAACCAATAGGAACTCTACACTATTTAGAAAAGTCAATATAAGGGAAAAAGGGTTTATAGTACCAATCTTCAAACCAGAAACCCTGAGGCATTTAAGCCAACAGACCATTGGGTAATTCCATAGGAGTGCTGTTAGGGAGATTATTGACTTTAATCATTTTGATAAATAATTATTTAATAATATTAATTATGGAAAGGCAAGAACAAATTGAACAAGAAGAGCCCTACACTAAAATCCCGATGCCTGAACCATACTTGGAAAATATGTATAAGTCATTGACTGAATATCCTAAAAAACGTCTTGTTGATATTGATAAAGTTTGTGAATGGCTTGAAGAGCATCTATATGACTATTGGAGCCAGAAGATTACTGACCCTACAGAGTTTATTAACGAATTAAAAAATGAATTATGGAACAGTACATTAACAAGGCCAAAGTAATAGCAGAGATAGAGAGAATTAAAAGGGAAGAGAAATGAAAGTAGGAAGAGATTATTCGTGGTGGGTAAGTTATTCATGGATTTATGAATGGCTTGAAGAAGAGAGTGGCGAATGGATTTCAGATAGAGATTTTGAAGCAGAGCGGTTTTACTGCAACAAAAAGGACATAAAGAGAGAAGTAGAGAAAAAAGCGGTTGAATCAATGAATGGCTTAAAATATCGTAACCTTATAGTGACTATCAACGATTGTTATAAAACTACAATAGCAGAAATTTAACATGAAAACAAACGAAGCACCAGAAAAGATTTATTTATATCCAAGTGATAGAACAGGTGGAGGATATGAGGATGAATGGGGTGATATACCTTGGGGTGATAGTGTTGAATATGTTCGCACTGATGCCTTTATTGAAAAGGTTTGTGAATTTTTGAAATCTTATCGTCAAGATACCATTGATGGAACTGGTTATATTGCAGGTATTGTTAACGATAAAACTATTGAAGATTTAAAAAACTATATGAAAGGAGAATAAGCTATGACACAAGAAGAAAGACAAAAAGAAAAGGAACTATTATTAAATGTACTTAATGATGGATTACCTTACGGACTACAATTAAAAATTACAGATATCGATGATTTCACCTTTAACGGAGAGTTACGTGTATTATCTAAGAATTGGTGTAGGGTAAATATCGCTGACCCAGTTAAAAGAGCAAAAGTGAAAAATTTAACGATACCATTAAACTATATTTATATTAAACCATACCTCCGCCCACTGTCAAGTATGACAGAGGAAGAAATTGCAGAGCTTAAATGGTTAAATGAAAAATGTGATGCTATGCCAACCTTTGAGTATGTGCCTGTTGAAAATTACAGAATATATGATTGGATGAATAGACATCATTTAGACTATCGTGGTTTGATTGAAAAAGGACTTGCGATTAAGGTAACAGTAGAAAACAGTCCATATAAAAATTAAAATCATGAATAAGACTTGTACAAATATTAAACAGAGTAAGAAGTTGACAGAGATACTGCCACTTTCAAGTGCTGATATGTTTTGGTACAGAGATGCGGTAACAACAGAGGCGAATCCCCGAATAATGAATTATATGCAAATACCAGAACTACAAAGTATGTACTATTCTCCTTGTTGGAGTCTTGCAGCATTGCTCAGAGAATTGCCTGATACAATGCTTGGCAAAGATAAAGATGGGTATGTTGTGATGGTGGAAACAATGGGGAGCGGGCTAACAACATTTGCATCGAACCCTATAGATGCTTGTTATGAGATGATTGTTAAATTACATGAACAAAAAAATGAATAATTATGGAAAGAAATTTATTTTTAGATGTACGTTATGATGAAAATTGCCCGCATTGCAATAAAGATGTCTTTAAGCATATATGGAAAGCCGATAATATTCTATCTATTTCCGATATATTTGAAGAATTTGATGTAGATGGTTTCGCCACTTGTAGATATGCATTTTATAAATGTCCTTATTGCAATCGAGATTTTTTTATAAAAGTGCGAAATACAGATACTATTGTAAAAGAGTATAAACGATTGAAAACTGATTAAATTATTGTCAAACTTAAAATAATAAATAATAATTATGACACAGGAAGAAAAAGAACTATTGTTCAAAGACCTATGTGGAAGAACTAAAAAAGTTAGAAAAGTAAATTGAATAATATTGAATTTCTTACATTTTTCTATAATGAAATTTTAAAATATTTTGTTTCAAGTTTTTCAATAAAAAATTGAAATATTTCATAATATTTCTATATTATATTTGTAATTAAAAAATAAACAAATATGAATTGTGTAGTAATTATTGATGAACGAACAAGTCTGCCTACTTGTATTATAAAAGGTAGAAAATCACTCTCTGATGAGACATTAAAAAATTGTGCAAAGCAATGGATGAATGAACATGATAATTGTTATTGGTCTAATTATCGTTATTTAATAATGAATGTGGATGATGCACCAAAATTAAAAAATGTGTATATAATTAAATAATATGGTGATTTCAAATATTATTTGTAACTTTGCATTGTCAAATTAAAAAAACAGATTTATATTATGAATAAAATTTGTACATCAAAAGAACAATCTAAGAAACTCATAGAGTTAGGTATAGAACAGCCTAAGAAACTCATAGAGTTAGGGATTGATGACAATACTATGGATTTAAAATATGACATAGCAGATTGTGCAGCCTATATATGGCAATTGGAGAATGATATTATATGTACAGACAACAAGTCACTTAAGCCATTCTGTGCTGATATGGCAATGAAGAGAATCTTTCTGTATGACCTTTGTCCGTTTGGGTTCGGTAAAGATTATAGAGAACGCACATTACAAGAACTTGAAGAACATATCAACAACGGAAGATGTACAGAGTTTTCCAAAGTAAATTATGAAAAACTGAAAAAGAAGAAATTATGACTTATTCAAGGAACTTGATGATAAAAGATATGGTGGCTTCACAACTGCACTTGACAAAGGAGGTTATCTTACACTGATAAAAGAAGGATACAAGGACTTTTCAATCTTCATACATGAGTTATTTCATGTAGCCAATCTCATCTTGTTTGATAGGGAGGTAGAGTATAGCAGAACTTTTGAACCACTTGCTTATTTATTGGGGTGGATAGCACAGCAGTATGCTGATTATGTTCTTTGGAAGCCAAATAAAGACCAATTGATAGCATTACAAGCAGCAAATAGTGGATGCAGTTATGATACTTCTATACTTACATCGTTATTGGATGACCTTAAAGCTATAACCATATGATATTTTATCACGGAACAACAAAAACTAATTGGTATAAAATACAAAAGGAGGGCATGCTGTTTGGAAGAGATAGGTATATGCCAGAAAGAAGACTAACATACTTAGCTATTGATTATAAAGAGGCTTTTTGTTATGGTGATATAGTATTGCAAGTAGAATATGACCCAACTACTCATCCTAATATGAACAACTATGTAGATGGTTGTTGGCAATTTAGGGTGTATGAACCAATACCAATCGAAAACATAAAAATAATGGAGGAATGAATTATGAAAGATTACGAAAAACTTTACAAAGAAGCTCTTGATAGAGCAAGAGCCTTAAATGAAGGCAGAACCACTGGTGCATTTGGTGAAACAGTATGTGAATTTATTTTCCCTGAACTCAAAAAATCAGAAGATGAAAAGATAAAAAATGAAATTAAAGCGGTTCTTGCAAATACTGATTTATCACAATTTGTATTAAATTATACTTTTCATGATATGGTTGAATGGCTTAATAAGCAAGGAGAATACGCTAATTTTAGAAATAAAATACAAATAGACGATGAAGTTACAAGAAATAAAGACGGTGCTCTTGTTAATTTGTCTCAACTGAAAAGAACTGCCAAGAAAGATGAGCAGAAGCCCACTTGGAACGAGGAAGATGAAAGAAATCTTGATGGGATAATAGCTGAGATTAAGGCAAATAAAAATAATGCCCCAGATTATGATCTTGCGACTTATGATAGCTTTCTTTCTTGGCTCAAATCTCTCAAAAACAAAGTAATGGAGAAATAATTATGGAATTATACATTTGGTTTTTACATATATTATTAGCAGCCATTTCAGTTATAGCAGCATTGCATGGGAAGTATGATGATGCAACCTATTTGCTGGTGTTGTCCGTATGGATACATCAATATCTTAAAGATAATTAAAGGGATAAGTTATGATTGAAGAAAGATACTGCTCTCGTGAGTTAAGCAAACTATTAAAAGAAAAAGGTTTTGATGAACCTTGTCTATGTGCTTGGCTGCTGGGTGATGATATGACTTATAGATTTCAAAGTTCTATTTATCATAATTGTTTAGAAGATAATGAATATCTTTGTCCTACTCATCAAATGGCTTGTGACTGGTTAAGGGATAAAGGCTATCATATTGAGATATTTACCAATGCAAGTGGCTATAGGTTTATCATAAGTAAGATACCGCCCAATGGCACAGACTTGGTATGTGATGATATTGAAGGCAATAATGATGGCGGTGCTTGGGATAATTATGGTGAATGTATAGAAGATGCTATTAAGTATTGTTTAATGAAAATAATTTGATTATGAATACTGAATACGAAAACATTATCAAACAAGTAGTTAGTGCTACTTTTTGTAATAGACTTACTGAAGAAGAAGCTTGTGAAATACTTTGTAGTCTGTATAGAATTGCATCTTCGCAGAATGTATGTATATATCCAAATACTCCTCAACTTCTCCAACAATATTATACTAATACATTTAAACATAAAAATGATTGAATTATGACACCAGAAGAGAAAGAATTATTGAAAGATCTCAGTGCAAGGCAAATTTATAGGGTAAAAATACTATGTGAAGGATGGGATAGTGACCATGGCTGTGAATTTAATACTGTTGAAGAACTTGTTGGAATAGATGATAGATTTATCTACACTTTATGGAGAGGTGAAAGAGATAAGCATAGTATTCAAGAACCTTGTAGTATTATAGATTATAAACCTTATCTCCGTTCAATGTCTTCAATGACAGAAGAAGAAATTGATGAATTTACACAATTTGATGTATATGCTGATGGTGAATATGTAATACCTAATTATAAGGCAATTGATTGGCTTAACAAGAATATGTTTGATTATCGAGGACTTATTCCTAAAGGTCTTGCAATTGAAGTTAATGAGAGTAATAATCCTTATAAAATTAAAGTTATGAAAGGTTACACAGATATAGAACAATCTAAAAAGTTGGCAAGGCCTGTTTATACTTGTGATATTTGTCCACATAAAGGCAATCTTATGTGTTGTCATAATTGCCCTAATTACTAAAAACATTAAAATTATGAGGCAAAAAGATAAAAAATCAAAACATTTATTCAAAATATCATGGTGTTTTCATAACTATATTCCTGAGAAAAAGATATATAAGAATTATACAATAAGCAATGATGACTTTGGATAAATTATGACAAGTCAATTTACTATATTTAAATGTACTAAATGTGGAAAAATTAAGAAAAAATTAACAAAGGTATTTAAAAGTTCAGAAAAGAATTTGTTATGAATAAGATTTGTACAAATGTAGAACAATCCAAGAAACTAATGGAACTTGGATTAAATACATATACCGCGGATATGTGTTGGCTTCGTTATAAGGTTAATGATAAATGGAAAGAAGAATGCACAGTGATTGACGGAACTCTTGATGAAGATGATGTATATGCATGGAGTCTTTCCGCTTTGCTTGAGTTAATGCCCCCGTATTTATTTAAATTTGAAAGAGGAATTGATTTAAATATTTATCCTGACCTTAATGGTAAAGGATGGCATTGTAGTTATATGGCAAATTGTATTGAGAATATGAAAACAGATAAGTTTAAATTGGTAACAAGTGGAGATAGTCTTGTTGATGCTTGCTATGAAATGATTATTAAACTAAAAAAAGTAAACTTATTATAATTATGGACTACGAACAACTTTACAAAGATGCTCTTAAAAGAGCAAGAAAATATAAAGAGAAGGGATATATGATGATTAATGCTGTTCTTGATAATATATTTCCAGAACTCAAAGAACCAGAGGATGAATTAACGTGGTTAACAAAGTATATTGAAGAAGAAGCGTATAACCTTTCTATTGATATTCGTGATGATGAAGACCGTATAAAACTCAAGAAATTGCAAAAGGCATTTGTTTGGCTTGAAAAACAAGCATCAAAAACAAAGTGGAGTGAGGAAGATGATTATAATGTTCAATGTTATATTGCCAAGGCTGAAAGAGATATTGCAAATGGTTGTCATGGAAGAAACAAAGAACTAATTGAATGGCTCAAATCCCTCAAAGACAGAGTACAACTACAGTCACATCCTACTGAATGGAATGAAGATGATGAGAGGATAAGGAAAGGACTTATTGAAAATTTTAAATGGTTTTGTGGCGATTTTTATGAAACAACTAAATGGGGTAAAGATGATGATATGCTTGTTAGAGATATAATCACTTGGCTTGAAAAGCAAGGTAAACGTATTGCTGATTGTCCTCAAAATCATCAAGACAGTAGTAGACCAAATGGAGCCATTGTGTTAGAAGATTTTAATGGTGGAGAAGGTCATTATAAAGTTCACCTTGATTATCTTAATAAGGAGCAAGTAGAAGAAATTGAGAATATTGTTGATGGATGGAATAAGATTGAACCAAGGTTCAAGGTTGGTGATTGAATTATGAAAAGTTATACAGATATAGAACAATCCCAAAAGTTGGCAGAGATACTGCCAATTGAAAGTGCTGATATGTATTATTATAATAGAACTGATATTAAGTATCAAGGTGCTTTACCTATTGAATATAAGCATGGAAATCCTTTGCTGTCACAAGAAATTCCTTGTTGGAGTCTTGCGGTATTGCTTGATATATTACCAAATAATGACCACATTAGTACAACTATATCAAGAGGTGGATGGACAATAGGGCCTACAAAATATGTTAATACATGGTGGTGCGAATATGAGGATGAAGAAAATGATAAAGTAATTACAACATCAGCAGACAATCCAATTGATGCTTGCTATGAAATGATTGTTAAACTTAAAGAACTAAAACTATTGTAATTATGGACTACGAAGAACAATATAGAGAAGCTCTTGATAGAGCAAAGAGATTGTATGAGAAAGGTACAATCACTGAAAGTATTGGTTATATCTTTCCAGAACTTAAAGAATCGGAAGATGAGAAATTCAGGAACAACTGTATTCATTTTCTTGAATTACAGAAATCACATCATGCAAGTACGATTGAAATTGACAAGTGTATTAATTGGCTTGAAACTCTTAATGAAAATCGATTTGTATATGTTGTTACCCGTTGTGAGGAACATTCCGATTATGTGGAAGCGGTTTTTCTTAATAAAGAAAAGGCCGAGGCTTATTGTGAGCAATTTAATAAAAATGAAGAATGTTATCGTCGCCATATAACTAAAGCAAAAATTGATTAACAAAAATTATTGTAATTATGGAAATAATTGGAATTATATTACTTATTGCAATAAATATTATATTGACTTATATTTTCAAATTTATTACTGGCAGTTGGGCTTCTGCACTTTTTAGTTCAGCAATGATACTAATAGTTGTAATGTTATCAATGGCATCACTTGCAAAAAATAAATATTATAAAGAAGGAGTTAAAGAATATCTTCAACATCCTGAAAGATATAGTATTAAAGTTATATATGAAGATAGTATTCCTGTAGATACTATTGTTGAACTTAAATAACTAAATAATTATGGAACAAAAACAAGTAAAAATTGTGCCACCTGAAGGCTATGAGGTGGATAAAGAAAATAGCACTTTTGAGTGCATTAAATTTAAGCCTATTACCTCTAAAAGGTGGAGAGATGGCAATCCTGTTGTAAAAGGATGGTATGCTGCAGGTAATATAGTAAAGTCTTTTAATCTGAGTGGGACAAACCCATTAAAATGGAAAGATGATAATTTTGATGTGTTTGCCACTGAAAAACAAGCCAAATCATCACTTGCTATGGCTCAAATTAGTCAGATAATGACTAATGACGAGAGATTTGGCGGTGCTATTACTGATGAAGAGTGGGATAATACAGACATTATGAAGTATGGAATACAACGAGTAAATAATAGAATAGATTACTCTTATTTTAATCAGACTTACTATTTTCTTTCTTTTCATACACAAGAACAAAGAGAGTTGTTTCTTAAAGAAAATGAAGATTTGGTAAAAGCTTATTTAATGCTTGATTAATTATGACAAAAGAAGATTATATGTATCTGCCTAAAGAAAGATTGGCAGAATTATTAGCAGCAAGGGATGAAATAGAAGAAGGGAACATACGTTTAATCCCTACAAGTCAAGTTACACTCCCTTGTTATGCTCCTGATGGTATTTGTACTAATCCTCAAAGGGATTGTATAAATTGTCCAAAGACTTTTTTTGGTAATGGGAATACAACTACTACAACAACTATTAATTCATGTACGAAAAATTAAGAACTAATAAAGATGGCGTTCCAAAGGATTTTCGTAAATCTTTTGAAAAGGCTCTTGCAGAGGCTTGGAAAGATTATAATAACAGTGGAGCATGGTTGGTTGACGCCTTCGAGGATAATGAAATGGAACTTGCTTTTGCTAAGGGATTTTTAGAGGGTTGTATTAATACTGAAAAGAAAGTCATTGACAAAGTATGTAAATTTACTAAAGCCAATGTAAGAGAATATCATAAAAGTGGTGTTTTTCATGTTGGTGAGTTTATAACAGATTTAAAAAGTAAGATATTATGAGCTATGAACAAAAATATGAACTTATAGAAAGTGATTTACCGAATCTGTATCGCATAAAAGCATTAAAAAATTTCAATGATGTAAGAAAAGGTAATATAGGCGGTTATGTGGAAAACGAAAACAACCTTGCACAAGAGGGTAATTGTTGGATTTATGATAATGCACAAGTTCGTGATGATGCAAGAGTTTATGGCAATGCACAAGTTTATGATAATGCACGAGTTTGTAATAATGCAGAAATTTATGATAATGCAGAAGTTTATGGCGATGCGTGGGTTTATGAAAAGGCACAAATTTATGGAAACGCATGGGTTTTTGAAAAGGCACAAGTTTGTACTAATGCACGAATCTATGATAATGCATTAGTTCATGGTAATACAATAGTTTTAGGCAGTGCACGAGTTTATGGCGAGGTAGAAATTTTTGGTAACGCATGGATTTGTAATGATGCAGAAGTTAAAACTGACGAAGATTATATTGTTTTCAAAAATTGGTGGAGTAGTGGCAGGTATTTTACATGGACAAGAAGTAATGATAAATGGATAGTTGGATGTTTCTTTGGAAGTGGTCAAGAATTAATCAAAAAAGCTTATGCCGATTCTGAAAAAAGTGGCCGAGAATATGAGAGAATAGTTAGATATGTTGAAGAGATTAAAAATAGTGAATTATGAATTACGAAGAAAAATACAAAACGGCTCTTGAAAGAGCAAAGAAAGAATTGCTATCATGTGGTTCTACTGATTGTGATGCAGCAAAACAAATCTATAGATTTTTCCCAGAATTAAAAGAATCAGATGATGGGAGGATAAGGAATCAAATTATTGACTTTATTGAAAAATATGGAAATCCTACTTATTATGAATGGCAAAAAGATTGGATTGCATGGCTTGAAAAGCAAGTTATATCACAAGAGAGAACTGGTATTGAATGGCTAAATGCAATAGATGATGCTTGCGATAAACGGTATTCAGAAGAATATGCCGAAGGTGAATACTGTCATGAACAATCCTTCAAATGGGGATTTCAAGAGGGTGTAGAATGGCTTGAAAGACAAGGTGAACAAAAGCCTAAATTTAGAATTGGTGATGTAATCAAGGAAAAAAGTACAGGTGATATTGTTACTATTAGCGAGGTAGACTTAAAGAATAGGGAATATAGGTTAAGTAATACAGGTTTTATTCCGTTCAAATATGAGTATTTATGGGAATTAGCAGAGCAAAATACTGTTGATAAGCCTGAGCAAAATTTCCATAAAGGTGAGGGTGAGAGGATAAGGAAAGGTATTATTCGCAACCTTGAATATTTAATGGATAAATCAGAAGGGTTTGTTAAAGATGAACTCAGTGAAAGAATTGCTTGGCTTGAAAGACAAGGTGAGCAAAAGTCTGCTAAGAACATTGTTGAAACATGGAAAGATATGCGTTTAGAGGTATATCAGCAGGCAAGTGGTAACAGACATGAGCCTAATTATTCTGATGATACTACAAAAATGTTTTCTCTTAATGATATTGATGAAATAATTGAAAAACTAATAATGAATAAATGAAAAAGTTTATTATATTAATATTACCATTTATTATTCTATTACTCATCCTCTTATTAATAACTTCTGGAATAGAGGGATTGATAGTATTTTTATCACTCATTGCATTTTTTGCCTTAGTTGGTTTCCTATTTTCTTGGTGGATTAAATTTGTAGATAAACATATAAAAGATTGAATTATGAAACTGATAGACAAATCTGAAGTAGTTACGAGAATAAAAAGATTAAGAGAAAGAGCATTTGACCTATATGGTTATTCTCAATTTGATACGGCATATTATAATGTTCTTAAAATAATTGATTCTCTTGAAATGAAAGAGATAGACTTGGAGGAAGAATTTGGTAGGAAATATTCACACAAGAAAGGAGGTGAGGGATGAAAAGTTATACTGATATAGAGCAATCCAAAGAGTTAGCAAAGATACTGCCTATTGAAACTGCGGATATGGGATGGAATGTCTTTGTTGACAACTCGACAAGATGCTTACCTATTTACGATTGGGACTTGACTAAAAATGGTGAAGGAAGTGTTGAGTTTATTCCTTGTTGGAGTCTTGCAGCATTGCTTGAATTATTGCCTAAATATATTGAAAAAGATGGACAACTAACTTTTCTTGACATATATGCAACACATAATTATGGTTGGGTTATTGAATATTCAAATAATATAGAAGATTTTGTTGAATATAGTTTTAATGGTCACATTCTGATAGATGTATGTTACGAAATGATTGTTAACCTTAAAGAACAAAAACTATTGTAATTATGTGGGTTAAAGTAGATTATTCAATAGAAGCCAAGAAAAATTCTCGTCCTAACATGGCAGGAATGTGGGCTATTTATACAAAGGCACATTGGTGGGATAAGTGGGTTGAAAGACAAACTTATGCTGATGTAAATTGGGCAACAAAGGATGCTCAGAAATTGGTGGAATATCCAAAGTATTATTATAAATGGAAATAATTATGGCAAAGTATAGAATAGTTCACAAATATCCATGTTATGCAAATAGTGGCTGTATTCCTCATGACGGCTACTTTGTTCAGAAACTTGAAAAAGGGTTCTTTACTGACAAATGGGTTGACATTAAAGGATTTGGAGACAAGGAAAGAGCAGAAGAATTATTGAAAATATTAAAAGGGAAGTAATAACAACATAAGATGGTAACAAGTATTGAAGAAAATCTCCCGCATAAAGTTTCTGAGGTTATATGTATTGACTGTAAGTATCGTTGGGTTGCAGTAAGACCTACTGCCACTCTACTCAAAGAACTTGAATGTCCTCAATGTAGACAACAAGGATATGTAATTGAAACTGGTGAAATTATAAATGATTAAGTTAAAATATTATGGAATCATACGAGAAGAAATACAAAAATGCTCTTGAATGGGCAAGACAAGTAATGAGCGGAAAAATAGGATTTATACGGAAAGATGTAGAAGAGGTATTCCCCGAACTTAAAGAGTCAGATGATGAAAAGATAAGGAAAGAAATCATTTCCGCACTTAAGTTTGCTAATCATAAAGGTGTATATGATAAACATATTGCTTGGCTTGAAAAGCAAGGTGAAACTTTTACCAAAAGTGATGTTGCTGCTGCTTATTTTAAAGGTATAAGTAACGCTAAAAAAGAAATGGAAAAGCAATATGAAGCAAACTATCAAATAAGAAAAGATATTGCAACTTTCATTTTTAACTATAGGGGTGATATTAAAGATAGGGCTAAATGGATGGACTATCTTGGTATTACGCTTTCCCTTGTTGAAAAGCAAGGTGAGAAGCCACAGTGTAAATCTGCACTTGAGACAATACAAGAGAAAGAAGTTGACAATAGTAATAAGGTTGAACCAAAGTTTAAGGTTAAATATGCTGGTAATGAGTATAATGTGATTGAGGAAAAAGACATTGATGGTGTAACATTCTATGGAATAGAAGATGAGCCAAATCACATTGACTATGTCAAAGCAGATAGTTGTGAAATAATTAATGCTGAACCAAAATTTAAGGTTGGTGATTGGATTACTCTTTATGGTGGTAAGCCATTTAAAATAGTAAAAATTGAGCCAGAAAGATATGGAGTTTTAGATTATCTTTTATTAGATCAAAATGGACATGATTCTTACTATAATAAGAAATATATTGATAAAAATGCAAGATTGTGTACTCAAGAGGATTTTGCATCAAAGGTTGAACCAAAGTTTCATGAAGGAGATTGGATTGTTGGAGCAAATAATATATGTAAAATAATTTCATTAAATGATGATTTAAATTGTTACATAGCGCTTACTATTAACAATGAAGAAATAAAAATACCTTATTATTTTGACGATGAACAAGGTCATATGTGTTCTTATCACCTTTGGTCAATAAATGACGCAAAGGATGGCGATGTGCTTGTAACCGCTCATGACAAACCATTTATTTATAATGGAATTCATAACCGTTTTTATATAGGTTCTTATTGTGGCATATCAGCAGGATATAGGTTTAATGTTGCAAGTGGTTGGGTAGTAAACGTAAATATTCATCCTGCCACTAAAGAACAGCGTGATACTTTGATGAAAGCAATGGCTGATGCTGGATATACCTTTGGCTTTGAAAAGAAAGAACTAAAGAAGATTAAGCATAATCCTGCATGGAGTGAAGAGAATGAATGTTATATGACAGAGTGTATAAATGCTATTGCTACAAAGAATAGTTGGTCATTTGAAGAGAAAAGAAAAACAAAGCATTGGCTAAAGTCTCTAAAAGAAAGAATTATTTAAAATTATCTAATTGAAATTTTCCTATTATGACTAAAGCAGAATTAAATGCACATTGGACATTACCTGATGAAACTCTTGAAGATGGTTATGCTATATCTCATAAAAGAGAACGAGAAGCCTTCATAAAAGGTTGGCATAAAGCATTTGAAACATATTGTGAATGGTTGAAAGATAATATGTACAATGATGAAGTATGGGGCGTTGTTGTGAGTAACAAATATCATAGTGTTGAAGAATTTATTGATGACTTTAGAAAAAGCGATGAAGAATGATTAAATATAAAGACCGCCGCAAGTTCGAATCTTGCAAGAACCAGTCTACGTGTTAGAAAACAGGCTCTTTCCCACGACGGAGGTAGGCGGTCCTTTTAATTTTGTATAGTATGAAAAAGTATATAGTTAGATTTACCACAAAGAGTGGTGATTATGATAAAGAATGGTGCTATGCCAATTCAGAGAAAGAGGCAGAAGAAAACATTAAAAGAGAGCACTGGAATATTAAGTCTATAGACATGGTAATAGAAAGTAAATAAAATGAAAATAATAAGTAAATATAAGGATTTTTATGATTATATTGTACAAGATCATGATGCGGATATAACTTATATTCGTAATATGAATATTGTAGATATATCAATAAATAATTATTTAAAAGACGTTCCGGGATTTAATAAATATAATAGTTCAATATATTTTAGAAGTAATTATTATAGAACTGGTAGAGTTGATGTTGCTAATTATATATTCGGTATATATCCTTATATTTATTCTCAACCGGTTATACGAATTTTAAAAGATGATTATGATTTTGAATATATAATACTTGATAAAGAAATAGTTGATAATTTATTGAGTGATGATAAAAATATATCAAAACATACATTACAAGATATTAAAACTAAATGTCAATATATTGTAGATCGAAATAATATTAATAAAAATCCAATTTTTTATGTAAATAAATATGAATCATTTGAAAAGGATTTAAAAAATGATATAAAAAAGAATATATTTAAAATAGAAAATAAAGATATATTCACTAAATTAAATTCGCCTGTATTTGTATATTATCATTCTGAGTTATTTGATGATTCAGTTTATGCAGAACAAATAAATCATAAAAGTTATAAAAATGGAGTATCTAATCCTGTTTATTGTATAACTGATATATCATTTCAAAAATTAAAAATGAATATATTAAAATACTGGTGGACTGAATTAAATGATTTAAATACCTATATTAATATTGAGAATTTTTTGTGGTCAATAAAACAAGAGCCAGAAAGTGTTCCAGATAATAAAACAAAGATAATATCACATGGTTTTGACTTAAAAGAATCATTTAGAAATATTAAATAATTAATTGCGTATGACTGAAAAAGAGTATTTAGAAGTAAATCCTAACGTTAAGTTTTTGGGAGTTATAAAAATTGGAAAAGGCCCAAACGAGTTCTATACTGATAAAGAAAAATATGAAGAAAGAAGACATAAAGCATGGGACTCTGGACATGATTTATATTGTAACATACTTAAAGATAATCAATAATTATGGGATGGGAAACTAATGTACCTACAATGTTAAGTTTTTATAAGGAAACTTATGATAAACAATACAAAGTAGAGGATGCTATAGATTATAATAAAGATTATACTAATAAGTTAAAAAGAGAATTATTTGCTATGTGCATAGGTAATCTAAAAGATTTTATAAGTGAAGATTATCCTGATATTAATTCTCTCTTAGAAAGAATAGATGAAATATTATCCGAATTAGAAGCTAATTTTATAGAAATGTATAAGCTTCATAAATTAAAAGATAATTTTAACTGTGTTAGTGGAGATTATGTTAAAAATCCAAATTATAAAAGTAATATAAAAGAATGGGCAAAAGAAAACATTCTTCCTATTATAGAATACAATGAAGAAAATGAAAATACTTAAATTTTTACTATCGATTCCTCAAGATAAATTGCTTCATTTTTTAGGAGGTTTATTAATATTTGACATAGCAAGCATTTTTGTTCATTGGGGAATTGCAATGATTATTGTATTTCTTTTATCTGTTATAAAGGAATTTTATGATAAGATAAAAGGAGGTAAAACAGACATATTTGATATTATAGCAGGAATGCTTGGAGCTGTAACTATGTTTATAATAAACTTATTAGAAACTTTATGCTAGAAATAAAATTATTTAATAGGGATGGAGCCAAATTAAAACTATCAGAAGTAGAAGAAAATACATGGAAATTTACAGTAGATAAAGAACATAAATATGTATTAGAAAATATAAGAGTTATTTCTGATAAAGAAGGAGAAATAATTGCAGTAGATCCTTCTGGAGGTCCTTATTTATCTAGAGGGCAAAGAATAAGTTCTGAATATGTTATTAATAATATTATAAACGATAATGAAATATTAATTAAAACAAGAAAAGAAAGATTATGAAAGCTCATTTATCTGATTTAGAAAGGGAGTTATGGTTAAGGCTCCGTGACTCTAATCAAATAGTATGGACAACTAAACAAGGGAAAGAAATCTCCATAAAAGAAATGGAAACTTCTCATTTAATTAACTGTATTAATATGATTAATAACTATGAGGATGCAATGGACCATATAGGGGATTTTGATCCTTTAGAACTTTATGATTAAATATGAAAGAAGCAGATTCATATAGAAGAGATTTAAATAAAATTATAGGATATATGGATTTATCCAGAAAAGCAATAATAAGGATATTATCAGAAGAAGAAATTTATAATGAGGATAAATACAAATTAGATAGTGTTCTTATCAATATAGTTACCGCAATTTCAGATTTAAAAAGTATATAATAATATGAAATGGGTAGCTTATACGGATGGAAGTTGTAGAACATCAACTAAAGAAGGAGGATTAGGAGTAGTAATTTTGAAAGATGAAGAAATAGTTAAAATGTATGCAAAACAGTATAAAGATGTTACTAATCAAAAGATGGAATTAGGAGCTATTATTATTGCATTATCTATTATATCAAATTTGGCAAAAGAAGATGATGAAATAGAAATAGTTAGCGATAGTGCTTATGCTTTAGGTTGTGCTCAACATCCAGAATGGAAAGTAAATAAAAATCATTTATTAAGATATAGATTAAATGATACTATATCCTCCATTAAAATCCCTATTAAGTTTACTTGGGTAAAAGGCCATAATGGAAATAAATATAATGAAATGGCTGATGGATTGGCTTGTGGAAACATTATAGTTTAATTAATTTATATTAAATTTTGGTTTTTTAGTAATTAATAATATAATTATTGTATAAAAGTTATGAAAATATTTGACACTAATAAAACAGAAATAAAAACCATTTATAATGGAAATGTAATTATAAAAATAATAAAAGAACCTATACATTATCTACATTTCAAATTTGATGATGTGTATTATAAATTCGATCATTTCTTATATGCTAAAGGAATTGCTAAATGTGATCCTAATGATGAGTATGACCTGGAAAAGGGAGAAAGAATCGCTTTAAAAAGAGCTTATATTAAAATAGAAGAAAAGAGATTGAAAATCCTAAATAAAATAAAAGAAGCTATAGAAAATAAATATAGCAAATGTTACGATTATATAAATAAAAGTAAAAATTCTATTTATAATAATGGCAAACAATTAGAAGAACTTACTAAATGAATAAAAAAGAATGTATTGGATTATTAAACTCGGGAAATGTAGAAAATATAGTAAATGCTTATGGGCAAGAAATAAATAAATCTATACCCCCACAGTTTCTAAGTAATTTATTTGGAGAAGCTGTGGGGTATTTTGTCCATAAATACCATATTGACAGGATTATAAACAAACACGGTCAATTAGTTAGATTTTTTGATAACTCTGAAAATTAAAATATTATGTTGATAAAGGAAGAAGAATTTCAAATAAAACCATGTGAAGGTGATCCAACAAGATATGATTTGGCATTTGTTAAAATTGTGAAACCTCGAGATGGCAGTGAGCCTCGAAAGGAATTAGGTACTCCGTTGTATGGCTTATCTTTTGTTTCTTGTTTAAAGAACATTATAAGTCATAGAATGTCTCTTAGGAAAAATACTTATACTCTTGCTCAATTTATTAAAGAGTATAAGAAATGTAATCAGGATTTAATTAATTTTATTAAAGAACAAATTTCAGCAAAATGAAAAGTATTATTGAAATTAAGTGCCCTAGATGTGGCAAAGTGACTAAACATTTTCTTTCTAAAAACAAAAAAACTGGAGAAGGTGTTTATAGATGTGGCATTTGTTGTGCAGGTAATAAGACAATCAAATTAAAGTGATGGATATAAAGAAATTAGTTATTGCAACTGTTCTAATAATAATTGTATTATTAGGAACTGTCTTTTGCATAAAGAAATGTAAACCTTCTATATCTATTATAACAGAAGATGATCCTGTTCAGCATACTATAGATTCTCTTATGGAAAAGAAGGACAGTTTATTAGATGAAATACAGGATATTAATCAAAATTTAATAGAAGTAAATGAAGAATTTATTAGCAATCGTGATAGTATTCTTAGTCAGTCTATTGAAGCCGACTACAAGTACTTCACAGAATATCTTAACAGACACTTTAATAACAATAACCCCGACACAATTAAAGGAAATTAATCTTATCTTTAATGAACATGAAGCTCTTACAAAAGAAAACTTTCTTTTAAAAAGAGAAAATCTTATTCAAAAAGAATTAATTGGTAATTTTGAAATGACTGACTCTTTACGTTTAAAACAATTAAATGATTGTAGAATTAAATCTGAAGAGTATAAAGTTCAAACAGATCAATTAAATAAATCTTTAAAGAGTGTAAAGAAAAAGCTTAATATCTATAAATTTGTTGCTGGAGGTAGTATATTAACTTCTATATTACTTATATGTCTGCAATAAAAGCTGTACGAGACGATGATGGAATTATTTTAAAATTCCCAAAGAGAACGTGTTTAGAATGCAAAAATTATCCTTGTTTCATTGGGATAGAAACAATGGAATGTGATTTTGCTAAATATGGTTGTGTAAAATTTAATAAAGTAAAAAGAAATGCAATTTAATATTTATTATGGATTCACAGGAATTTTTAATCCTGTAAAATATAGATACAGTGATCATTATAAAACTGAAAAGGAAGCTGTTGATGATGCTAAGACTCAAGTTACTAAATTATTTATGGAAAACTGTGGAACTAATGGCATTCCATCATTCCTTGATATTCAAAAAGAATCAAAAGAATTGAAAGTTCCTTTAAAAGCTTTATTAGATGATTATATATGGGATAGGACTAGGTTTTATGTTATTCCCACTTCTCTTGATACTATTTCAAGTAAGGGAATACGAAAGAGAATATGATAACTTATGCAAAATTATTAGAATCTAAACAAGATATATGTGGATATACGACTTATGTATTTAAATCCTTAGAAGAAAATCCTCCATTTGGAAAGAAGTATATAATGTGTACAAGATTTCCTAATTGGCAAGATAAGGAAGTAAATATAGGTGATGTAGGATATTTAAATACTAAAGAAGTAATAGCAGGTGTAGATAAATGGTTTGATGGTGAAACTTTTCATCCTTATAATTATTCTAATATTATATATGAAAAATTCGTCAAAGAATCTAATGTAAAAGATAATGAACTTATATTATAAAATGTTTAAACAATGGGTATCATAGGAGATAAACTTGCCGAAGCTCGTCAAGCTAAGAAAAATGACACTAAATCCTTTATATGGAAAGGTCCAAAAAGAATTGTTAATAAGAAATATGAACAAGATTCTATAAGACTTGTTGATGCTTCTGAAGAACAACTTAACAAATTTTATAATCATTGTAAGAAGATGTTGTATAACAACAATAGGGAAAATCCTGGTCGTTATGTACTTCTTGATATGATACAAGAACAAAGAACAAATTGTAATATTGAATTATGTCTGCGATATATAGAAAATACTAGTTATAAAGCAGACCCTGTTAGAAGAGGGATTGAAAGACATGAATTTTATGGCTTGATGTTGGGTAAGATGATGGAACAAGGTATTGATCAAAAAGAATGGGGAACTATTAAAATGTCTCAAATAATGAGTGCTCCTCCAGAATTTGATTCACTTACTTTGGATAAGATTATGAATGGTTGTCTTGATTTACTTGGTTCCTTTAATAGAAACCACCTTACTTTAACTTTCTTAACTAGTCTTGGACTATGGTTCACAGAACAAGAAAAGAAAGAATTAAACGATGTTAAGAATAAGAATATAGACAAACTTGATATAGTCCGTCAAAGACTAAATATTCCGTCTAATATTCAACTACGTTTAAATGATACAGGTTTGAGTTTCCATGAGTTAAGAGCAATGCTCACTTTAAAGAATAAAAAGTATAGTGATTTAACAACAGAACAATTAGTTACTTTAAGAAATAAAGTATTATATAGATATGATTCTGTAGTTAGACAACATATTTATCAATGGAACGAGAAAATAAGACAAATCGAATTAGTAGCAGAAGAAAAAGGATTTGTTTTAAAGGATGATTAATATTGATTATTCTTCTTCTAGAACGATAAGACAGCTTGACTGTGTCAAATCTTGGATTAAAAACAAAGGAAAAGGAACAATAATTGCACCTACAGGCACTGGTAAAACAGTAATAGCTTTATTGGGTTTACAGAAGGTGCTATCCAAATATCCTTCTTTACAAACATTAATAGTTGTTCCAACTACTACATTAAAAGACCAGTGGATTAAAGAATTAGATGCTTGGGGATTTAGTTTAAATACCAAAGTAGAAGTCATTAATACAGTTATTAAAGGTCAATATAAGTACGACATATTAATAATCGATGAAGCACATAGAGTAGCAGCTAGCACTTTTAAAACGGTGTTTGATTGTGTTAACTATAAGTTAATATTATGCTTAACAGCTACCTTAGAAAGATTAGATGGAAAGCATGAAATAATAAAAGAAAAGTGCCCTGTTGTAGACGAAATTTCTCAATTAGAAACGGTAGTAAATGGATGGGTTTCTCCATATAGAGAATATGAAGTACTTATTGATGTTGATGATATTGATGACTATAAAGACATGAATAAAGAATTTCAACGTCACTTTGAATTTTTTAACTTTGATTTTAATTTAGCTATTTCTTGCTGTGGAAAAGACGGCTGGAAAAATAAATTAAGATATAGAGATGAATTATACAAAGGAAGCGATGAAAATAAAAAGAAAGAAGTCTTACAAGCTATTTCTTATCATGCAGCTGGATTAATGCGAACAATGCAACAAAGAAAATCATTTATTAATAATCATCCAAAGAAAATAGAACTTGCTAGAAAAATAATAGAAGCACGAGAAGGTAAAAAGATTATTACTTTTTCCAATAGTGTTAAAATGGCAGAGTCTATAGGAATAGGGGCGGTATATACTGGAAGAGATTCAAAAAAGAAAGGAAGAATGACTTTGGAAGAATTTAGTAATTCCGATAATATAAATGTTCTTAATTCTTGTAATAAATTGGATGAAGGGTTAAATGTTCCTGGAATAAGTGTTGGTATTATAATAGGAACAAACTCTAGTGAAATTAAAGCAAGGCAAAGGAGAGGCAGAACTATTAGGGCACAAGATGGTAAACTTGCTGAAATTTTCTATATAATAATAAATGATACTGTTGAATGTCAATGGTTTAAGAAAAGCCATTCAAGAGATAGTAATTATATAATTGTTGACGAAGAAGGATTGGATAAGGTACTGGAAGGTAAAACCCCAAATAAAGCTAAAAATAAACCTGCAGAATTTATGTTTCAATTTTAATAAAATGGATAGCTTTGAAATTATTATAAAATACTCCAGTGCTGGTTGGTATTGGCTCTTAGAAAAAGGCAAACATAAATCAGTATGGAGTGGTAAATATTTTAAACATTTTGATGAACTGTTAAATTCATTAAAAGAAGATACTGCTAAAATACAACAATTAATTCCGCTCTGAAAAGAGAATAAAATAATTAGTGTAGCTAAATAATTTTAATATTATGAAACTACATACTTGGAACGTTTTGAATTGAGCATTGATAATGAGCTTGCTGTTATGGAGAAATATAACATTTCTCCTAATGAATTGTTTCTATTAAAAACTATTTTATTAGCTTTAGAAGAAGGTGAAAAGAAATATTTAGGAGAATTTCTTAAAATTACTAAAAATTTAAAGGAATCTTTTAGAAATATTTTAGTATCTTTACAAGAGAAAGGAATTATATTGAAATCTTATAAAATACCAAAAGAAGGCGAACAATTAAAAATAGAAGACATCGAATTAAATAAGAACGTTGTTAAAACAATGTTTAAAGCATCCTTTGATATGGGTAAAGAATTATTCGATTCTTATCCAACAACTACAGTTGTTAATGGCTGTGTATATAAATTAAGGAGAGTCTCTAAAAAATATGATAGCCTTGAAGATGCTTTTAAAGCATATGGTAAATATATTAGATGGAATCAAGAAACTCATAAACAAGTTATAGAACTTATAAAATGGGGAATTGAAAATGGTTATAGTTTTACTACTCTTGATTCTTTTATTGTAGATATGGATTGGTTAAATATAGCAGCAATCAAGAACGGTGAGTTAAGTAATGTCAATGTAGAAACAACAAGGATGATATGATAACTGAGTCCTTATTGTCTCAAATTAAATCTGGTAGAGAAGGTAAAAATCAAGGTTTTGGTATGGGATTGAAGAAACTTGAATCTGTAATAGACGGAGTGTGTAAACAAACCTATACTTTAATATTTAGTAATAGTGGTACTGGAAAGACTAATTTTGCTTTATATGCCTATGTATATAGACCTTTAATGGAACATTTAGATGATAATAATTATAGAATTTGGTTTGCTTCATTAGAGATGAATAGTGATATGATTTTCGGAAAACTTTTAAGTATGTATATTTTTGATAAATTTAAAAAAGTAATATCTTTAAAAGAATTGCTTTCTAGAAAGAAAGGATATACATTAAGCGACGAAGACTATGAATTAGTAATGAGTTGTTCTGAATGGCTAAAAAAAGTAGAAAGCAAAATCACTATTTATGATAAAGCTCTAAATGCTGAAAACCTATATGCTATGTTAAATAAAGAACTTGAAAAATTAGGAACCTTTACTGAAACAGAGCATAGAAAAATCTATACTCCAAATAATCCAGATTTAATATTTTCTGTTGTTATAGACCATATTGGTTTATGTAGACCTAACAAGGGTAGAACATTGAAACAAGAAATCGATACAGTGTCTCAATATCTACTTACTCTTAGAAATATATGTGGCATTAGTCCAGTAGTAATTCAACAAGCAAACAGAGATCAAGGTAGTACTGAACGTTTTAAACAATCAAGACAAGGATTTACGTTAAATGATACCAAGGATTCTGGTGGGCCGGTTCAGGACAGCGAAATAGTTATATCTATATATAATCCTTTTCGAGATAAACTTAATACTTATCGAGGATATGATGTTAAGACTCTTGGACAAGCTTTTAGAATTATTTCTGTATTAAAATCCAGATATGGAGATAGTGATATAGAAATAGGATGTAATTTCTTTGGCGCTTGTAATTGGTGGGCAGAATTGCCTTTACCTGAAGCTATCTATGATTACGAAAAATATACCACTATAGATTATTTAATGACAGATGGTGAAGAAGAACAGATTCCTGTTCAACAAATGAATAATGATTTTAATTTTACGTTATAAATGAGTTCAATAATAGGATTAGGTGGCTTTTCTAATTCTGGAAAATCTACCTCACTAAAATATTTAAACCCAAAAGAAACATTCATTATTTCTTGTACCAATAAACAATTACAAATTCCGGGCTTTAGAAAGAAATATCCTAAAGTAGAAATAAAAGAAGGAAAGTTACTTGGTAATTGGTATGTAAGTAATTCTTATACTTCGATAGAGAAAATAATGGATGCCGTTTCTAGAACAAGACCTGAAATAAAAGTTATAGTAGTAGATGATGCTAATTATTTATTAAGTAATGAAACTTTCCAAACTGCTCTTCAAAAAGGCTATGAAAAGTTTTCAGTAATGGCTAAGAACTATTATGATTTAATTGAGTCTTGTCTTAATTATAGAGATGATTTATCTATTGTATTTATTTCTCATTTGGAAAATTGGGGAACAGACATTGACCCTAAATATAGGCTTTGGACTACAGGTAAAATGTTAACTACTCAAGTCAATCTTGATGGATTGTTCTCTTATTTGCTTTATGCAGAAAAATATGAAGACGAAGAATCTGGAGACATCAAATTTAGATTTAGAACGAAGCCTGGATTGGAAGATACTTGTAGAACCGTATCTGGGTGTTTCGAAGATAAATATATTGAACCAAATATGAAATTGGTTATAGATACTATTAATAAATTTGAAAATGGTGATGAATGATGCAAATCCAATCAGCTAAAGTACTTGTAACTGTTGTAGATGAAGAAACTGGAGAAATCATTAATAAAGAATTTGATGTAGCAGAATTAATAGCAGCTGCTGCAGTAAAGAAACCTCGCAGTTCTTCAAGTAAAGTAAAAATTGATGATTCTAATCCTATTCCAACTTTAACTTTGTATGATAATAAGTATCAATTAAACAAAGCGGCAGTTGATTTGATGGGAATAGAACCTGATATGAAACTCGATATTAAATATGAAAAGAGAGGAAGAGTTCTTATTCCAGTAATTGGAAGAGAAGAAGCCCTAGCCTCCAAGAAAGGGAATAGAGTTACTAAATCTTTCACTGTTAGTTATAGGGGAAAGAATAACGATACTCTTGCTACTTATGGAAGTGTGTTTGAAATAACTCCTCATGATAAATATGGAAACCAATTTATTCTAAAGAGCGAGTCTATGGAAGAACCAGAACCTGAAGTAGATTTGACCGTAGAAGTTCCTTCAATAGATGAAGATTTAACAGATATAGATGATTCCGAAGACGTATTAGCAGGATTTGATTTAAACCTTTAAAAAATTTCTAACTTATGTTTAATTTTGATGATGTAAAAACCACAAGTGCAGTTAATTCTAGTGTTGCTTCTCTTAAACCTTATGGTATTTATAAGGTTAAGTTTGATGGTTTGGAGCAAACAACTCTTCAAGGAAAGAAAGACCCTACAGCTTCTTATTCAGTAATGAATATGAAATTTGTAAGTGACGAAGGTAATTTTACAAAGAATTTATTTATCCCATCTTCTGAAGATGATGGAGTACGTCCAGAATATACAAGAGATGATGGCACATCTTATTTCAGACCTTCAAGATTTGAGAATTATAAATGGACTCTTCTTCAATTAGTTCAGGTTATTAATCCAGAAGGATATAAAAAGATCCAAGCTAACTCTGGAAAAATTAAGTCTATGGATGAGTTTAATAAATTTATCGTAGCTATTGCAGAACAAAAGAAGGGAGCTGAAGTATATCTCAAACTTATAGGTCGTAACGTAAACAATGCCGATGGTACTACCAGTACATATGCTGAAATTCCAAATGTTTGTGGATTAAGTCATAAGAACGAATTATTCATTGTAAATTTCGTTAGCAATAATCCTAATACTTTGAAATTTTCTGCTTATGAAGCAGGACAGAAGGAACGTTATGAAAAGGCTGTTCCTACTGCAATGCCTACAACAACTTCTCCTGATACAGAAGAAGAAGGTTTGGATTTGAGCAGCTTATTATAATAAATCATAGGGATAAGTTTTTAGTATGGAATTTAATTTTGAAATTACTCCTAAAATAACTAAAGAATTTATCCTATCTAATGTAAATCAAGAAACGATCATAAATTATTATACGGGTCTTGATCCAACAAGTAAAAAGTTATTCAAGAGTGTTCTCAGAAGTGATAACCATGTTACTTGTTCATTTTATAAATCTAAGTCTGGTATTGTATATATGCATGATTTTGCTACTGGTCAACATTTAACTTGCTTTAATATTGTAATGGAATTATTTAACTGTGGTTATTATGATGCCTTGAATATTATTGCAAAGGATTTTCATTTAGTAAAATCTGATAATGTACCAACTAAGAAAATCAAAGTTATACAATCTATGCCAAAGAAGACTTCTTCACTTATTCAAGTTCAAATACAGGACTTCAGTCCTGCTGAACTTGAATGGTGGGAAAGTTTTGGAGTAACAAAAAAGCTATTAAAGAAATATCATGTATTTTCTTGTAAACACGTTTTTATAAATGGAAATTTAGTATATTCTAATTCATCTAATGGAATGATATTTGGTTATTATTTCGGTAAAGATAAAGATGGAATAGAGTTATGGAAGATTTATTTTCCTTTAAGAACTGATGCTAGATTTTTAAATAATGTGGGTACTTCAAAAATACAAGGGTATAAACAACTTCCGAAAGAAGGCAAATTATTAGTCATAACTAAATCTTTAAAAGATGTAATGTGTTTAAATAGCATGGGCATTCCAGCCATTGCTCCTAATTCAGAAACAGTTTTTGTAAGTGATAAAAAATTAGAAGCATTAAAAAATAGATTTGAACATATTGTAGTATTTTATGATAATGATAGGCCTGGAAAGTATAATATGGCTAAAATAAGGCATAGTCATCCAGAATTAGATTTTTTTATGATTCCAAATAAATTTGGTGCAAAAGATGTTAGTGATTTATGTAAAATGATTGGTAGAGATAAAACTTTAGAGTTAGCAAAAAATCAATTAATACATTATAATAAATGGCTAAAAAGTACTAGCTGAATACTGCCGTAGAAGCTACTTTTAAGAACGGAAATAAAGAAACTTACGATAGTATAGAAGAAGCTTCTGAGAAAACTGGATTAAGTATTCAAGCAATTAAAATGCGTGCTAATAAGCATGGGAATGGAGGAAAAGATAAGACACAATTTAGATGGCTAGATGATGCTACAGTAAGACATTATCGTGCCAAAAATAGCAAACATAAGGGATCTAAATTAGAATTAGATGTCATTCATAAATTAAATGAATTGGGATTTAATTGTGTAAGTAGTAGGTCTCAAAGTAAATCACTTGATAATGCTAAAGTTGATATATATGATATGGAAGGGAATCTTCCTACTTATATTCAATGTAAAGCTACTCAACAAACCCCTTCATATTTTAAAATAAAAGATGAATGTCCTTTAAAAGACAAACCTTTTACAATAATATGGAAAAAACAGACAAGTGATAATACTAATAGTCCAGGAACTGTTGCTATTATTGATGTTGATTTCTTTTATTCTTTATTAAAAAATAATTTAAAATAAATGAATAAATTAAAAATTGGATTAGATATTGACGAAGTTCTAGCTGACTGGTGGAATCCTTATATAAAGAGATTTGGATTGCCAAAAACAGATAGCGAAATAACAAAAAATTGTCAACAAGTTCTTAGATATGATAGAAAATTTTGGTTATCATTGCCTGTAATAAGAAGGCCAGAAAAATTCGAACCAATATTATATTGTACTAAAAGAAGCTGTGTTAAAGATTATTCTAAAACATGGCTTGATAACAACGACTTTCCACATAAACCTGTTTATCAACAAATATGTCAATGTGCTTCTAAAGCACCTATGATAAAGGGAAGAATTGATGTTTTTATAGATGACAGTATAAAAAACTGGATTGATCTAAATATGTCTGGCATTCCTTGTTTATTAATGGATGCACCAAATAATAGAAATACAGGTCCTATATTGCGTATACACTCTTTAGATTACGATGAAATCGAAGAAGTGTTTGAAATGGCAAGAGAATTTGGTATTTTTAATAATTTTAAACATTATTTTCTATAAATTATAATCAAGCATTAGAAGAATATGAAAAAATTAGAAGTTAAAATAATTAGAGAATACATTGACGTAGATATTAAAGAAGTGGCGGAAGAAATTCTAGACTATTTTAGTGAAGTTCAAGTAGATCCTCCTACCAGGATAGATATTGAAAAATACTTGAATGAAAATGATTTTCAGGTTACTAAGGATGATATAACAAGGATATACGACGAAATTCAATTTAAAAGGAATGAATTAAAAAATAAATTCTTTGAATTCGTTAAAGACAGTATAAAAGACCATGTAAATGATACTTTAGATAATTTGATGGATATAATAGAACTAGAATATGCTATAGATATAAATGATATTCCTTTTGACGAAAAAGAAGTAAAAGAACTTATTAAAACTTATATAAAAGAATATTTAAATGAAAATAGAGTATGATTTTAGCAAAATTAAAATAACTCCACTTTTAGAAACTTTAAAGTTAGAAAGTATAGATGACTCTGTCTATTTCAGTGAAAAATATTCTAATTATATTTCTAATTCTAGACTTGGTTTGTTATTGAAATATGGTGCCAAAGAGTTCTTTGAAGGGCTTGGAGCAAATAAGGAATTTAGTTCTAGTCTTTCTTTAGGAAGCGCTCTCCATCAATTAGTTCTTCAGCCAGATTCCTATCATTTGGTAGAATCTGTAAACAGACCAACAGCTAAGGCTGGATTAATGGCAGATTATCTTTATAATCCTTCTGGAATTACTCCTTCTGATGAACAAATAATCGAAGCAAGTGATGCAGTAGGATATTATAAAGGAAAGATGTCAGAAAAGAAAATAAAAGATCTTAGGGAGAAATGTAATGAATATTGGAGAAGTAGGGCAATATACGAAAAAGGTAAAGAACCTTCTGAAAAAGAAGATATTTTCATAGATGAGAAATCTAAAAATACTATAAGGTTATGTCTAGAAGAAATAAATAATAATAAAAATTTCCAAACTTTATTACATCCAGAAGGGTTATTAGAAAAACCTATTTCTGAGAATGAAAAAGCAATTCTTTTGGATATAATGGTAACAATGCCTGAAAGTAAAGAACCTATAATCTATAAATTAAAAAGCAAATTAGATAACTTTACAATAGATAAAGAGTCTAATGTTATTACTGTTAATGATTTAAAAACTACTTCAAAAATCCTTCCAGAATTTCCTGGAGTTATTGATTTCTTTCATTATGACAGAGAAATAGCTATGTATTCATATCTATTAAAATTATGTGCTGAAAAATTCTATGGATTAAAAGACTGCACTACAAAAGGCAATTTCTTAGTTGTAGAAACAATACCAAAATATTATACACAGGTATTTCCTATGACAAAAGAGTTATATAAAAGAGGTTTACACGAATTTCTATATCTTTTAAAATGTGTAGCATATTTTAATGTTATAGAAGGTTTTAAATTTGCAGACACAAATGTATAATGATGATGGTTCTCTAAGTTATGTAGCTTTAAAAAATATGTATGAACAATTCTTTTCTCTTGGCTATATAACTAGAAAAATTGATGAAAAATTTGCCATGATTAGTTTGATATGTTATATAACTAAAAAGGCAAAAGAGAAAAATCCCGACACCACATACTACCAAATTATTGATAAGGTAGACGAAAACCACAGTCTACCTGATAATATGAAAAAAGTACTTGCTGTAGTATGTGAAGACTTTGGATATGGGTGTAAAGAATTTCCTTTATTCGGCTTAAAAGGCAAGGATATTATAAAGACCTTGCAAAATATTTTTGGATGTTATACACCCTTTTAATTAACTGTTAACATTTTTTAACACTTTTATACTTGCAGCTTATATAGGTTGCAAGTATATTTATATTACTTTCGACAGAGAAGTAATAAGATATAAGCCCAACAATGAGTTGGCGATTTTTAGATATACTATTTTTTAAATGAATTAATGTAATTTTATTTTAACATGGAAGCAACAAATGTAATTTTTAAGAAACTTGAAGTAGTTGGTACAACTAAAGATGAAGCACTCGCTAAAGCTCCTTTCTATATTCAGGGGGATGCTACTACAGCTTTTAAGAAGTGGAAGGAAACTCAAAATGAGGTAACTGAAAGTGCCGTTAAGGAATTTTGCAAGAACTATCTCGCAAAGAAGAAGGCCGCTCCAGGTGTCGGATTTTCAATCACCGTACAAACCCCTGTAGTAGATAGTCGTGAACGCCCTTATAAAGTAACCGACATTAAGAACGAAGAGGGCAAACGTAAAATGAAACGTTATCACGTTCTTAAGAATAAAGAAACTGGAGAGATTCTCGCTAAGTTCGACGGAACAAAGGCAGAAGCTAAGAATATGGCTAAAGAGCTTATCCTTAACGGTTTCCACGGAACACTTGTTAGTGAACTTCAAGCATTCGTTGAGGGCAATAATGCTATTGAATTTGAAGCAGCTTATACCCCATCTAAAGGAACTAAGGCAGGTACTTATATTGTATTTGGCAATATAGACGCTGAACGTATTTAATTAGTTTAAGTTTCTTAATCACTATATTTTTTTCGAGGCTAGATAACCCATAAAGAGTTATCTGGCCTCTTTTCATTTATAATTAAAACATTGAAAAATGTGTAAGGTATCTAAGAAAAAAATAAAAGAATTAATAAAGGATTTAAATAATCTTTATAGTAAAAATAAAACATTAAAAGATTCTCCAAAAGGTGCTAAGTATTTCTATCAATATAAATATATGATTTTGCACGATGAAGATTTAGATGAAGAATATAAACAGAGTTTTATGGAAGCCTATTCTAAGTTAGTAACTACTCCAGAAAAAGAAGAAATTGTTGATAATGGTGAAAGGGCTGAAACTCTTATATTAAGAGATGAAGAAGGAAAGATAAGCGGATATAAGTTTACTATTTATAGAAAATATAAAGAACCTATAACTGGCACATTTAGTAGAGATGAAATGGCTAGAATTTATAGAATGTATTCATCTTATGGTTCAGCTTTAACTCAGAAACAAGTATCTCGTCAATTTCCTGAATATTCTTTAACTGAATTTAAAGCTATATTAAGAGCTTGGCAAATAACAAAATCTGGTTCTGCTCCATTTCCTTTGCATTATTTTGAAGAATATACTGAACAAGAATTGTTAGACATTCAAAATAGAGAGAAGGAAAATGATTTTCTAAGAAAGGTAGAAAAGAATGAGATTGAAGATCTTCGCAAACTCAATTCTAAGTTAGCACAAAGAATAAAAGAATTAGAAGATTATTCATCTATAATTAAAGAAATAAATGAACATAAGCTAATTTCTTCTTATATTCCTGTTTCTAGTTCTTCAAAGTCTGAGAAGAAAGACTTAATTATCTGGTTAAGTGATTTACATATAGGTGCTTATAATGAAAAATTCGGAACTCATCATCTTCCAGAATATAATGGAGAAGAAATAAATAGACGATTAAATAAGATTATTTCTCAATTTGAAGGGCAAGAATGGGGAACTATATATGTAATAAATTTGGGAGATAATATAGATTCCTTTAAGAAGGAAACTACTAGAGGTGGACATCCGCTCCCAAGTGTAATGAATGATAAAGAAATCTCTAAGTTGTTCATGGATTGTATGTACAGTTTCTTCTTAAATCTAAGTGATAATGTAAAGCATGATAATATTGTTTATAAATGTATAGGAGAATCAAATCACGGTGGAGATTGGGAATGGATAAATCAAATTGCTTTATGTAAAAGTATTGAAAGTTTTGTAGATTGTTATATAAGTGATTATAGTATTGATTTCTTTACTATTAATGACAGTACTTTTATCTATACTCACGGAAAAGATAACTATCAACAATTCAAGCAATTTCCTCTTACTCTTAACGATAAGACAGAATTATATTTCACTAATTATATAAATGAAAATAATATAAATTCTCCATATTGTTATGTTGTAAAAGGGGATTTACATAGATATGCTTATACAACTGGAAATAGATTTGATTATATTTCAGTTGGTAGTATGTATGGAAGTAGTAGTTATATCACTGCAAACTTTGGTCATACTAAATGGTCTATAAATTATACAGTATTAGACCAAGATGGAAAAATGGAAATGGGCACTGTTAAGGGCCAATGTTAAAATTTATTTTAAATGGAATATAGTAATTTTAAAATTGAAAGTGTATTATCTCTTTTAGACAGATGTTTATCAGGTCAACACATAGACAAATTTTGTATTAAAACTAATGGAGAAATGGACAATTTTTATATTACATTTAGTGATATAGAAACCAAAACTCCAATTTATACTTTATGTGTTAGATACACTTCTAGCAAGGAATATGTTTTAGATGTGGAGGTTCCACATTCTAGTGGCACGATAAAAATAAATTCATTAGAACATTCAATTCTTTTTAATAGATTTTGTGTTATAAATCAAATTAAAAGTAATCTAATTGAAAAGGATTTAAATGAAATATATCCTGTAGAAGTAGAGAAGATAAAAGCAACTGATATAAACGAATTAGACGATTAATGGAAATTACATTAGATGAACTACTAAAAGGAAAAGCTACCAGAATTAAAGGTAAAGATTACTTTCCTACTGCTGGTTATGTAGAACCTTTCTTGGATAGAATATCTTCATTAACAAATGATTTAAGAATACAAGTTCAAACTCCTAATCAAATAACTTTAAATCCAAATGGAGACATTGATTTTGAAGACATTACTTATAATAGGGTATGGATTCAGGCAGTTTTGCCAGATTCTTATTCTATTATAAATCACAAAAATGTCATAGGAATGATATATGGACTTGATGTTAGAAAGCCTGTTGTAAAGTTTTATAAAGGTGCTTTAAATATGGCTTGCACTAACTTATGTGTATTTGATCCAGAAGAATTAGATTGTGCTGCTATTGAGCCAGAGTCTGCTATTAACTTTAAGAATCTCAGCAGGTTAATAGAACAAACTGATAAAGCAGCTGCTTGGTTAAATTCGCTTTCTAGTACTGAGTTTAAGACCGATGAATATAATATAAATGAAGCATTAGGAAGATGGATTAGAAATTGTATAACTTCTTTCTATGATACAGGTTTTGGAAAAGCAAAAATAGCTTGTAGTACTCCTGTTGATGCGTATAAAGATATGTTTGAAAAAGAAGACAGCCCTTATTACATTGGAATGAATAATCCTACTACTATGTTTACTGTTTACAATGCTTTTACTCAGCAACTTACAGATAATCTGAAAAAGGATTTAATGAATCAGGCTGAAAAAACTCTTCTTTTAAAACAAGTTTTAGATTTAGAATAATTTGAATTTTTTAAAATTAGTGATATATTTATATGGTATATCACTAATTTTTTATTTTTATATGAAGATATTAAAAAGAAACGGCACTTATGAAGAAGCTGACTTAAACAAGATTAGAAATGCTATTTGTTCAGCATTTAATTCTCTTGGTTATGGTTTAGATAAAGAAATATATGATGAGATAGTTAATAATGTAAAATTATGGGAAGGAATATCTGTAGAAGAAATTCAAGACGAGGTCATAGAAACTCTTAGGGATTTTGATTTTAATGAAGTAGCAGATGCTTATCTTATATATAGATATAAGCATAAACGTATTAGAGATATGGTTTTAGATAAAAAGAATTTTATAAATAAATATAAACAATCTTCTAATACAGCCAATGCTACTATCGATGATAATTCCAATGTATCGGGAAAGAATATAGGAATACTTAATGCAGAAATACATAAAGAAGACAACAAAATGATAAGTAGGGGAATGATTACAGATAAACTAAAAGAATTATTTCCTGATTTTGATTCAAAACAATATATAAAAGATTTAGAAAATCATATTATTTATAAACACGATGAATCTTCTTTCGCCGGAGCAATAGCCCCTTACTGTTGTAGTATCTCAATGTATCCTTTCCTATTAAATGGAATAAAAGGATTAGGAGGATTAAGTGCAAAACCAAAGAATCTGGATTCTTATTGTGGAATGTATATAAATCTTATATTTGCTGTGGCAGGTCAATTTGCAGGAGCTGTTGCTACATCTGAATTCCTTTTATACTTTGATTACTTTGCAAAAAAAGAATGGGGAGAAGATTATTATAAATGCTCTGACAAAATTATTACTAATGAAAACGATCTTCGTACTATGTCTATTAAAAAGAAAATACATCAATATTTTCAACAAGTAGTTTATAGTATTAATCAACCTGCAGCAGCAAGAGGAATGCAAAGTGCTTTTGTAAATATCTCATATTTTGACAAACCTTTCTTTGAAGCAATGTTTGATAATTTTGTATTTCCTGATTTTTCTAAACCTACTTGGGATAGTTTAAATTGGCTACAAAAAGAATTTATGCAATGGTTTAATGAAGAAAGACTCAAATGTATTCTTACTTTTCCAGTAGAATCCTTTGCTTTGATTTATAAAGACGGCGAATTTTTGGATAAAGAAAATGCAGATTTTGTAGCAGAAATGTATTCAAAAGGACATAGTTTCTTTACTTATATCTCTGACACAGCTGATTCTTTATCTAGCTGTTGTAGATTAAAGAATAAAGTGACCACTAATGAATTTAGTTTTACTAATGGAAATATGGGAGTAGAAACAGGGTCTAAAAGCGTTATTACTCTTAATCTAAATAGAATAATTCAATCTAATCCTAATAAAGAAGATTTAAAAGAATACTTAGAAAGTATATTAGATAGGGTATATAAATATCATATAGCTTATAATGAACTCTTATGGGATATGTATAATGCTAATTTATTACCTGTCTATAAACAAGGATTTATATCTTTGGATAAACAATATCTTACTATTGGATTAAATGGATTGAACCAAAGTGCTGAATATCAAAATTTAGAATGTACTCCTAATGACTATTATAGAAATTATTGTACTTATATATTTAAAATAATAAAAGATTACAATAAGAAAAATAGTGGAAAATATTTTGGACATAAAGTAACATTTAATTGTGAATTAGTTCCTGCTGAATCATTGGCTGCTAAGAACTATAATTGGGATAAAGCTGATGGATATAAAGTGCCAGAAGATACTAATCTATATGCTTCTTATATATTTAAACCAAATGATCCTAACACATCTATCTTAGAAAAGATAGCAATGCACGGGGCTGGATATATAGGAGAATATTTAGATGGAGGAAGTTCTGCTCACCTTAATCTTTCAGAACATTTATCAAAAGAACAGTATAAGAAATTATTAAAATTTGCAGCTGATGTAGGTTGTCAATATTTTACATTTAATGTTCCTAATTGTGAATGCGATGATTGTGGTTTTATAGCTAAACAGCCATTTGATAAATGTCCTAAATGTGGGTCTACTAATATTAGTCTATATGATAGAATAATAGGGTATTTAAGTAAAATAGATAATTGGGCACTTCCCCGTCAAATAGAACAAAAAACTAGAGTATATGCTAAAGATATATGATTTTTATGCCACTTGGTGTGGCCCTTGTAAAGTACTGAAGAAGAGCCTTTCCGAAATAAAAGGAGTTGATATAGAAGAATTTGATATAGAAGAGAATGATGAATTATTGTTTAAATATGATGTAAGAAATGTGCCAACTTTGATATTTCTTGACGGCGATAAAGTTTTAGGAAAAGAAGTTGGGGCAAAAAGTGCTTCACAATTAAATGAATTAATAAATAAATACAATGAAATTATACATAGTAACGAATCTTGAGGATGCTGAAAATCCTTATGTTATTAATATATGTTCTAATTTAGAAACAGCAGAAAAGTTAGTAGAACAGTATAAAAATAATTACGAGTTAGGAGGCTATAGAGTTCCAGAATTTTCTATAGACGAAGCAGATACAGATAATGATATAATATATGATGTATATGAATACCACGACTCTAATAATTCCTGATATTCATGGAAGAGATTTTTGGGAAAAACCTTGTAAAGAATGGGATGGTCCTATAATATTCTTAGGTGATTATTTTGATCCTTACCCTTCTGAGGGTATTAATGTAGAAGACGCAATAGAAAATGGAAAGAATTTAATATCTTTTATAAAAAGTAGGGATAATATAATTACTCTAGCTGGAAATCACGATTGTCATTATATTATAAATGATTTTACAGTTAGCACTAGAAAATCCTATGAATATTTAGATGAGATAAAAGATCTATTAAATCAAATTCCACTACAATTAGCCCATCAAATAGATAATTTCTTGTTTACCCATGCTGGTGTATCTAAATTTTGGGGAGACGAAATATCATCTTTTGAAGGCAATACAGTAGAGGTGTTAAATTCTCTTTTTGAAAAAGCTCTTAATGGAAATGCTGAAGCTACCTATATATTAGGAATGGTAGGTAGAGAAAGGGGAGGATATTATAAATCAGGTTCTTGTGTATGGGCTGATATATATGAAACTATTGCTAGTGATCCTTATAAAGGATTTACCCAAGTTGTAGGACATACTCAAGTAAAAAATGTATGTTATGCAAAAGATCTTGATCCTAATTATAATTCTATTTATTATGTGGATTGTAGAAAACCAAGTATATTAACTGATAATAAAATAATAGAATATGAAAACTAAATGTTATATACTTACAGAAGACTTAATGGAACCTCATTTTGAAAATAATTATGAGGGAGAAAGAATCGGAATTTATTACGATAAAGAAGATGCTATAAAACAGTTGTATAAGGAACTTGAGGATTTTAAATCTGATATAAAAGAAAAAATATGGGATGTAGAAAATCCTGAAGAAGAAAAGAATTTAGAAAGCGAATTTTCTTACCTGCGTTATGGCAATGATGAATTATATAAATTTTGGGAAATATACCCTGTTTATATATATGGAAATGCTAACAAAGAATTATGCAAGGATCTACTTAAATTAGATGTCAATTCGGCATTAGCATTAATAGAGAAAATAGCTTATGACTCTTAAATACTTAACTTCTGATGTAACTTTTTTAGAATTTCCTGATGAAATTTCTTTATGTATAAACATTAGCGGATGTCCAAACAAATGTGAAGGATGTCATAGTCCAGAATTATGGGAAGACAAAGGAGCTTTATTAAATATTAATAATTTAGAATCTCTTATAGAACATAATGAAGGAATAACTTGTATAGGTCTAATGGGCGGAGACCAAGATCCCGGTGAAATAAATTCTCTTGCTGCTTATATAAAAGAAAGCCATCCTACTTTAAAGGTAGGATGGTATTCAGGAAAGGATAAATTACCAGAAGAAATAGAACTTAAAAATTTTAATTATATTAAATTAGGTCCTTATATAAAATCTTTAGGTGGATTAACAAATCCTAAATCTAATCAGAACTTTTATGAAATAAGGGATATAGGAGTAGGTTATGTTTTACATAACGTAACTAATAAATTTATAAGAAAAAATGTATGATGTAACTATAATTTATGATAATCCCCAAACTATTGAACTATTCAATATGGTCCCAAATAAAAAAGACATTTTTGTTGAATATATAGATATTAATAATCAAAAGGATCGTTCTAATGCAGTCAATTTAAAGAGAGCCTGGGGAGCAAGAAAGAATCCGTTTGTTATTGTAAAGAACAAAGATAATATAGAAAAGATTTTCTGGTCAGAAGGAAAAGATGATGCTGTTAATCAATTAATTAAATGGATAAATGAGCTTGATTAAGAAATAAGAAAAAATGAACGTTAAAATTAAAAAACTTAATGAAAATGCTGTAATCCCTTCTTATGCAAAACCTGGGGATGCAGGAATGGATTTAACTTCTATTAGTTACGAGTATGATGAAAATGCTGATAATCATATCTATGGTACAGGAATAGCTTTGGAAATACCAAAAGGATATGTTGGATTAATATTTCCAAGGAGTTCTAATAGAAAAACAAATAGTTATTTAACTAATCATGTTGGTGTTATAGATTCTGGTTATAGAGGTGAAATAATGTTTACTTTTAAAAACAGGGATTCTAAGATGTTAGCTATTCCAGAAAAGCCTTATAAAGTTGGGGATAGAATAGGTCAAATTATTATTTTGCCTTATCCAGAAATCAATTTTATAGAAACAGATGAACTTAATGATTCTGAAAGAGGAGAGAATGGACATGGAAGCACTGGAAACTAAAAAAGATAGTTTTATTAAGCTAATTAATTCCATTAAAAATATAGAAACTTTCGTAGACAATGCCGCTTCGTGCGGCATTGATCTTATAGAGTCTTCTTTATACAATGATAGTGGGATTATATTTGATATAGCTTTAGATGGATTGGGTTTAAAACAAGATACTAAAGACCTCATTTATTGGTGGCTATATGAAACGGTAGACAAAGTAATTTTTATAGAAACAGACGATTTATTTGGAAAACATAAGAAGGAAATAGATATAAAAGATGTTGAAGATTTATGGAAATATGTTAAGTATATAGAAAATGCAGACTGATTTATTTAATACAGAACCTTTATTACAATTTCCTGCTGTTAATTATTTAGCTACCAGAGATTCTAAAGGAGCTATTAGAGTTGTAGAACTTTTTTGTGATTGGAGTGATGAAGAACATGCTTTTATTATAAGTAGAAAAACAGGTATATTTAAAATGAAGCAGACAAAGCAACCTGAAATTATAATAAGGCGAGGAAAATCTAATAGAACTGTAACAGAACAAGCAAGATTAGAATATAAAGCTAAACTTAAAGAATATAAAGATAAAGGATATAAAGAATTAGAAAGGCCTTGGTCTCAATATTCTGATAAAGAAATAAGTGATTTAGTAGGAGAATATAAAACAACTCAAGAAGGTCTTTTAAAACCTATGCTTGCTAAACAATATCAAGACATTGCTCGTAAAAATGTCTTTGATAAACAGTACTATGGTTCTAGAAAGATTAATGGAGTAAGATGTTTATTATATTGGGATGGAAAAAGAATAAGAGCACATTCTAGAGGTTCTATATATTATGATTTTGTTCTTAGTCATATAGTAACTCATCCTCTTTTGGTTAAACTTTTTGAAAAGAATCCTTCTTTAATAATGGATGGAGAAATATATAAACATGGATGGACATTAAATAAAATAAGCGGAATTTGCAGATCACAACAAACTGCTTATGATGGAGATCCATTAGAGTTTTATTGGTATGATATTGTTGATGTTACTAAATCTTTTAAAGATAGGTTTAAAATAATGAATGCTATTTCTAAAGTTATTGGTGCATCTTTTGATCCAGAAAAAGAATGGAAAGAAGAAGATTTAAAAATACAATTTGTTCCACAAGTATTAATATCTGGAATCGATAATATGAAGAAATTACATGATGAATACGTTAAAGAAGGATGGGAAGGACTTGTTGTAAGAAACGTAGAAAGTGTATATAAACCAGGAAGTCGTTCTGCTGATATGATTAAAATAAAGAAATACTTTGATGGGGAATATAAAATTATAGGTATAAAAGAAGGATTGAGAGAAGAAGATATGTGTTTTGTAATGGAAACTTCTAATGGCCAAGAATTTAATGCCAAGCCTATAGGAGACAGAGAACAAAAGAAATGGTATAGAGAACATCTTGATGAATTAATAGGGAAAATGGGAACTCTTAAATTCTTTGAGATGTCTGGAAAAGAAGGAAGCGAAATACCACAACAACCTATATTTTTAGGAGTAAGAGATTCAGAAATGTAATGGATTTAATTATTAACAGCAGTTTTTTAAGAGAACTTGATTTAAGTAAATTTCTTAGATATTTTGCATGTTATGAATTTATAAGTGATGAAATGCTAAAGGATGATTTAGCATTAGAAGATGCTATAAAAGATATATGTGATTGGGATAGAACAGGACACGATGGCCTTGCTTTATATTGTGGCCATTTTGAAAGTATAAAAAGAAACGATTTAGAATTTCTTATTAAATATATAAAGGATAACTCTGATAAACTAAAAGAAATAGTTGAAGAAAGAGGCTCCGAAAAAAGAGAACAGATATTAAGGGAAAAGTTAGATAAGGAAGCCTTAAAGATAAGAAAATTAAAAGACTATTATAATTCTGATAACTATAAAGTGAATAAATCTTCTAAGAAAACTATTTATAAAGGAAGAGAATATGATAGTAGAAGAGAATGTATTATAAAAGAAGGAATAACTAAGGCAGAATTATATAAGTATTTAGTTGAGCAAAATCCAGAAGAGTTTGTTGAATTAAGAAAAAAATATAAATTATGAAAGATATAAAAATAACTAGTCGTTCTTATATAAACCAAAAAGAGGATAATCTTAACTATTTCTTTAGAGACATATATAAATATCCTTTATTAACAGCAGAAGAAGAAAAGAAAGTATGTAAACTATTAAAATCTGAAGATACTAAAGAAGAAGCTATTGATAAACTTGTTAAATCAAATATTAGATTTGTTATAACAGTTGCTAAACAATATCAAGGGCAGGGAGTATTATTGTCGGATTTAATTATGAGTGGGATAGAAGGGTTAATAGAAAGTGCTCATAAATTTGATCCTGATAGAGGATATAAGTTTATTACTTTTGCTGTTTGGTATATAAGAAGAGAAGTAATAAAAGCCATTTATAATACAGGTAGGACTATACGTTATCCTACTTCTTATATATGTAAATTATCTAAAGTTACAAAAGCCTATGACTCTTTTGTTAATAAGAACAATAGAGAACCTAATGAAAAAGAATTATTAGAACTTACTAATTTAAGTCAAAAACAATATCAAGATGTAGTAAATAATCAATCATATTGTACATCTATTGATTTACCTGCTTATGATGATTCTGATTCTACTGTGGCGGATTTAGTTCCGACTTCTGATATTGATCCTGTATCTTCTACTGATAATTCAATAATTAAAGAAAAAATATATTCTTTATTATCTAGTTTCGGAAAAAGAGAAAAAGATATATTTAGACTATTCTTTGGATTAGATTGTGCAAAAATGAATCCTAGAGAAATAGGAGAATTGTTTGGATTAGTAGGAGAAAGAATAAGGCAATTAAAAAATAAAGTTGTGGAAAAGATAAAAAAGGATAAAGAACTTAATAGAATTTATAATTCTTTATAATATGGCTAAAAAAGTAGCAGTTACAAAAAAAGTTAAAGCCAAAAGACATCTGGGGTATTATATATTAAAAATAAAATCTCCAGATGGAAAGGCTTTTGGTAAAACGGATTTAAATACAGAAAGTTGGTGTGATTTATATTTTATAAATTTAGAAAATCTATTAATGAAAAATAAAGACACATTAACTTTAGATAGTGCTGAAACTATACTTGATAAGTATAATCAAATTTATACTAAATATAAAGCCTTTTCTACCTATGTTGATAGTTGGGATAATAAATGGCATGGAAAATTAGGTATGGTTTCAGAAAAGAAAAGATTAGAATATTTAAAAGATAAAATTTCTAAAATATTGAATAATGACTGAACAAGAATTTTTAAACAAACGTTATCCTTTTTGGTTAGATCCTGAAACTTTAGCAATTAGGTTTCCAACAGGTATGGATAGAGATGATAGACTGGATAAGATATTATCAAAATATGGTGTATCTTGGTTAATTGCTTTAAGGGGTTATTATATTCCAGATGAATATATAATGTTATATACTATGGATTATGAAATTCCTAATTGCAATGTTTCTCTTATACAATATTTGTTAAATTATTTTCCAACTATTAAATGGGTTGGATTAGGCTGTACTAAAGGAAAGCCTGGAGAATTTTGGAAACCTCGTATGGTGTTTATGAGAGATAGTAATAATTATGAACAATTAAAAATGGAATAATATGGCTAATTTTTGTGATAATAGATTTTATTTTAGTTGTAAAAAGAATTTTGCAAAGAACATAGAATATTTGGAAAAAGAATTAGAAGATTATAATGTAGAATTATTCAATGACGATTATAGTGAAGGAGCAACAGATGGAGTCTTTGTATCTAAATGGTCTTTTCCAACGAGAGAATTTGAAGAAATATTTTCTAAATTTAAAAAAGAAGATGGAGTATATTTCAGGTGTTTGTCTGAAGACTTTGAAGGAGGCTATGTAGCTATGAATATATTTGAAGATAATGAATGGAGATCTGAACAGACTTTTGATTTATGAAAACCTATTATTTTGATGAACAAGTGGCTATATGGAAAAGAACAAGAGTTTCTGTTCCAGATGAGGTTACAGAGGAAGAATTTATAGAACAGTGTAAAGGAAATAAAGCCTATAAATTAGAAGAAGAGCATGAAGATTGGGAAATAAGTGAAGCTGAATACTTAGAAGATACAGAATGGCCAATAGAAGACCTAAATCCTGATGAACCTCATACAGAAATTATTAATCCTAGTAGCGAGCTTAATTATGTAATATATAATGAATAATGAAATTTTTAGATAAATATCCAGAATGTAAAGGGTGCCCTGTACATAAATACTGTGGCACTATGGTAAGTTCTATAAGATTATGTAATTCCTATGAAAAAAATAAAAAGAATAATTAATAATATAAAATTATGTATTAAATATCCTTTTTTATATCCAAGAAATAGATTTACTAATACTCATTATGTTAATTGGAAATTTAAAGAATGGTATAGTAAATTAAGGAAAGAATCTACACATTTTGATAAGGAAACATTTAAGTCTACCATAACAAATAGACCTAAATATATTCTATATAAAATATGTAAATGGATACATGATTACCCAATGCAATTATTTCACTGTATTCCTACTTATACTGAATTAGATGCAATGGATAAAGGTTGGAGAAAGGCTTTTGGAGTAAAAATGTGTGAAGAAATTAAGCAGGCTTTATTAAAATCAGGTGGAAGAAAAGATTTATATAAATATAGAATAATGCAAATAAAAGAAAAGTGGGGAGGCTTAAGATGGTATGATGCTTGGTCTACACACGAAATAATGAAAATTATTTCTAAATATGAAGGCATTTCTTATAGAACCTGTATAGAATGTGGAAAACCTGCTAAATGGGTATCAAAAGGATGGATATGTCCTTATTGCGATGATTGCAAAGAAAAAGATAGGGAATATGATAGAATTTAAATTAAATTATAATGAAGAAAAAGAAGCAAATGATTTTCTAAAAGAACACAGGAATTGCGGTAATCCTACTGCTATTGGTGGTCATATTAAATTTATATTTACACCAACTTCTGTAGGGGATTCTTGCATATTAAAATGTGTTTGCGGAAAAGAAAAAGATATAACTGATTATAATTGTTGGTGAGAAATGATTTACTTAATTAGTGGACAACAAAGTCTATTTAAATCAGATAAATATAAAGTAATTAGTGCGGAGAAGGCTCTAGAAATGTTAGAGCCTCTCCAAATTGTACAGTGTGATACTGAAACTATGGGTTTAGACCCATATACAAAACCCTTACTTACTATTCAATTAGGTAAAAAGGAAAATCAATTTGTGTTTGATTGTACCCAAGGAATACCTAGTGGGGTAAAAGAATTTTTAGAATCCGATAGATTATTTATTTTTCATAACGCTCAATTTGATTTGATGTATCTATATTATTATAATATTTGGCCTGAGAATATCTATGATACTATGTTAGTTGAACAATTATTGTATCTAGGATGGGAAGACGAATCTATATCATATGCTCTAAAAGAACTTGCCAAAAGATATTTAAATATAGATATTGATAAAACAGTTAGAGGAAAAATTATTACAGAAGGACTAACAGAAAGAGTCATTGTTTATGCAGCTGGAGATGTTATGTATCTAGAAGATATAAAAGATCTTCAAGAAATTAAAGTTAAAGAAGAGAATTTAGATAAAGCAGTAGCTGTTGAAAATTCTTTTGTTAAATGTTTAGCCTATGTTAAGTATTGTGGATTTCATTTAGATGCACAACAATGGCAAGAAAAAATGAATAGAGATAATGCTAAACTTAATGAGGCTAAAGAAGAATTAAGATTATGGCTTTTAAATTATTTTGACAAGAAAGGTGGAGATAGACAAACTATGATGTTAGATGTAGAACATATAGTTGATTCTCAATGGATTCATTCAGAAGAAGAATTAAATGAATTTGGATTTAAGATGGAAATTGCTCCTAAAGGAATAAAAGAATCTGATTTTTATATTAAAGATTCTGGTATAGAAGAAGTTGGTAAACTTTATTGTTATAAAACTAGAGAAAAATTTCCTTATTTAGAAATAGATCTACAAGGAGATTTATGGTCTGGTTTTAATAAAGAACCACAATGTACAGTAAATTGGGATAGTCCAAAACAATTAATTCCTTTATTTGAATCTTTAGGTTTTAATCTATATACCTTTGATAAAAAGACAAAAGAGAAAAAGAAATCTGTTGGTGCTGAAATTATAGAAAAACAAATTAATGTTTCTACTATTGCTCCTTTATATTTAAAATATAAGGAAGCAGCAAAAGTATGTTCATCTTTTGGGCAAAACTGGTTAAAAGCTATAAATAAAGTAAGTGGTAGAATACATGTTGATTTTAAACAATTAGGAACTAATACAGCACGATTAAGTAGTGGTGGAGGAGTCTATAAACTTAATGTGCAACAATTACCAAGAGGAAAAGAAACAAGAAAATGTTTTACTTCTGAAAAAGGTAATAAATGGATTAGTTGTGATTATGATAGCCAGGAAAGTCAACTAATTGCTTCTGTATGTAATGATCCAGCAATGTTGGATTTGTATAGAAATGGTTGCGGAGATATGCATGCTCTAGTTGCTTATAAAAGTTTTAAACAAATTCCTAGGGATACTAAAATAGAAGATATAAGTAAACTATATAAAGACTTAAGACAAAAAGCTAAAGGAGTAGAATTTGCTATTAATTATGGTGGTGATGATAATACTTTAGCACAACGTGGTATGTCTCCAATAGAAGCAAAAAGAGTATATAATGATTATATGAAGGGCTTTCCAGGAGTAAAAGCTTATCAAGATTATTGTAGAAAAGCTGTTATGAATGATGGCTATATTCTTATGAATCCTGTAACAGGACATAGGGCACATATTGAAGATTGGGATTTTCTAGAAGAAATAAGGGATGAAATGAAAGATCCAGATTTCTGGAGATATTATAATGATGTAAAGAGGGAAAGAGGTCCAGAATATAATAGATATAGAAAATATTTTAGAAGAAAATCTGAATTAGAAAAAGACTCTATTAACTACAGGATACAAAATAGAGGTGCCATGTGTTTTAAATTATCTGGAATATTATTATTTAAATATATTAAAGAACATAATCTTCTTAATAAAGTTAAATTATGCATTCCTGTTCATGATGAATGGAATGTAGAAGTTCCAGAAGATATAGCCGAAGATATGGCAAAAGTTATTGTAGATTGTATGGAAAAAGGTGCGGCACCTTTCTGTAAAAGATTGCATCTAAGTGCTACACCAGAAATATCAAATTGTTGGGTACATTAATATGAAAAAGGATCATTGTAAGTATTGTACATATTTTAAGATATTAAAAAGAGAGGACGGATCAGAAAGGAACTACTGTAACGATATGGATTGTACAGTAGATCCTTCGGATCCTGCTTGTAATTATTATGATTAATTTATGAAGACTTTAAAACCTAGTGTTGAATTTATTGAAAATGATAATGTTTTCAAAAAGATTGAATTAGTTGGAAGAATATCTTATAAAAGTGAAGATAAGATAACAGAAGATTCAGCTAAGAAATTTGTTAAGATGTTAGAAGAAAAAGGACATGGAGCACCATTAGAACATGGAATAATATATTTGGTATTAAATTTAAGTAATCCTTTTAAAAGAAAATTTGTAGAGTTTTTTGAAACAAATCCTTATAGTACTGTAGTAATAAGTGATAATCATGCTTATATTACGACTAACTATAGAGTAGTATTTGAAAACAAATTATTTGAAGTAATGGATTGGTTAAGTACTAGAACAGAGCTTCATGTTCAAATGTTTACTTTTAAATTCATATGTAGTAGAGCTATAGCAAATGAATTTGTAAGGCATAGAAAGTTTAGTTTTATGCAAGAAAGTACAAGGTATTGTAATTATTCTAAAGACAAATTTAATAATGAAATAACTTGTATAGAACCAACTCTTTTGACTGAAGATAATTACAGAATATGGAAAGAAGCAATGAAAAATGCAGAAAAGAGTTATATGGATCTTGTTAAAAACGAAGCTCCTCAAATTGCCAGAGGTGTATTACCTTTAGATTTAAAAACAGAATTAGTAATGACAGGCTCTCTTAAAGATTGGGCAGATTTCTTAAAACTAAGAAGCACTAAAATGAATGCAAAAGGAGTTCATCCAGATGCAGCATATTTAGCAGATAAAGTATTTGATAAAATATTTGTATAATGGAAAATAGAGGATGTACCGTTAGTTGCCAACCTTCCTTAATATTTTTTATATTTTTAATATTAAAATTAACTAACACTATTGATTGGTCTTGGTGGTGGATAACTTGTCCATTATGGATATCGGTCATATTCTATCTTTTATTTATATTATTAGTGTTTATTTATGGAAAAGGAAAAAAGTGAATTAAAACTAACGAAAGAAGAAGAAAAAGCCTTTATGGAAGAATTAAGATTTAATTATTTAAAGATGCACACTCCATGGAAAAGGCTAGATAAAAAAGTTGGAAGAAATGAGATATGTCCTTATTGTGATTCTGGATTAAAGTATAAAAGATGTGCTTGTTATAATAGAGAAAATAATATAAAATATACAATTAATGATAGTAGGAGCAATAAGTGATTTACATGGACAAATTAGTAATATCCATGTAAAGAAGTGTGATATATTTTGCATATGCGGGGATATAGTTCCCCTGCGTATGCAAAATCATACTAAAGAATCTTTTAATTGGTTTGAAGAAAAATTTATTCCTTGGTGTCAAAGTATAGAATGTGATCAAGTATATTTAATTGGAGGAAATCATGATTTCTTCATGGAAAATAATAAATCAAGAGTAAATAAATGTTTATTAGGAAGTAAAATAACGTATTTAGAAAATGAAGGAACAGAATATTTAGATTCAGAAACTGGCAAAGTATATAAAATATGGGGTTCTCCACTCTGTCATACTTTTGGCTACTGGGCTTTTATGCATAGTCCAGAATATGAAAAAGAACAGTTTGAAAAAATGCCAAATGATTTAGATATACTATTGACACATGATGCTGCTTTTGGTCATAGTGATATATGTTTAGAAAACCCTCTTCCAGGAAATATAGGAAACAGGGAATTAAAGTCTGTAATATCTAAACGTAAACCTCGTTATCATTTATTTGGACATTTACATACTGCAGATCACAATTTAATAAATTATGATGGAACTCTTACTGCTTGTGTAAGTGCTTTAAACGAACATTATCAATGTGTATTTAAACCTTTATATATTGAAACTGAATTTTAGCTGGAGACTTAAAAAATTTTCAGATGGACATTTGTTCATATTTAAATATAAAACCTCTCCATCACTTTACTAAGGCTCTAAAAATTTAAATTTTTTTCAATTATGACTTGCAAAGATTCTCAAACAGGTGAAATATTTAAATATTCTTTTTTGAATGAAGATGTAGTAGAATTAAAAAATAAAGATAAAACCTTTAAAATTTTATATAAAGATTGGCTAAAAAGGTATTTTATTTTAAATAAATTATAATAAAATGTATAGACTTGTTGAATGGGAAGGAAACAAATATAAAGTTAGGGATATAACTTTATTTGAAGGAACTGATGAAGAAGTAAAAATATCAGTTTCTTTAGAAGCTTTATATGATAAACTTAAACCTTATCTAGAAGATGTTGAAAATGAAAAATGGTATGAAGCTTCTTGTTTAGACGATGATATAGGATATTATGTTCCAGATAACGTAATTGATTCTTACGATTTAGTAAAATATGTTGAAAGAGAATATTTCGGTTAATCATCCTCCTCACTATACATCTGATCCTTCTGGTATTGAATGTATTGATATAGTCAAATATAGGGATTTTTGTATAGGTAATGCCATTAAATATTTATGGAGAGCAGGATTAAAAAAAGATTCTTCTATAAGTGATAAAGAAAAAGAAATAGAAGATTTAGAAAAAGCTATTTGGTATATTAATAAAAAAATAGAAATGCTGAAAAAAGAAAATGCAAGAAATGTTCTATCTGCTTTGTTAGCATATACTGATGAAAAGAATCCTATGAATGTAGATATTGTTTTAGAAACATCTGAAGATATGGGATTGTCTACATTACAAAAACCTCATGTAATTAAAGTATTCCAAGATCCTAAAGAAGGAATAATGTGGATGCTTTTTGAAGGTGCTGATGATTATATAAAAATAGAAGAAGATGATGAAATGGAACAGATAATAAATTATATAAATAATAGTTATCCTATTTCTACAGAAACAAATAAAATAATAAATAATTATTATACAACTTTTAACTAAAACAATAAAGGGGAAGGTCTCGTCAAACGAGATCTTCCCCTTATTTTTTTTTATACTCTTTCCGCATATTTAATCGTTTCTCTAAATGATCTTGCAAATGCAAAGTTACTAGATAAGAATTGATTGAAAGATTGTTCTCCTACTAGTGTTTTATAACTAGTCTATAAAAATCTTTTTGGAACTTTTAATAAAGGAGTAGAAGAATCTTCTAATCTCCAAAATAAATTAAATACTCCATATAAAGAATCGGTTGCCGCTTCAAATGGTCTATAAGCTAATTCCATTAAGCCTTGACCTATTATAGAAGAACCTTCTTTCTATTTTTTAAAATCTTTATAAGCAGGAGAAAGTGCATATTTAAATAATAAAGCTAATAAAGCACCAAGTGCTAAAGTTATTCCAAGTTGATTTAAACTGGATTTAGCTATTTCATCAGCATTAACGTAGTCATATGCTTCTTTCCATCCCTTTTTACCTAATATTTTTACTGCATTCTTTAATGTATATATAGCCCCTTGAGCAATTGCTGGGACATGTTCCATGACTTTATCTAAGCCTTTAGGATCTACTTCTGTGTTTTCGTCTTTCATATATTTTTTATTTCCTTTTTCATCGATAATTTCTGTTATTATTTGTCCGTCTTTATCCATATAAAGAAAATTACCGTTTTCATCCTAGGCCTATTGTTCAGCCATTTTAAATATATTGTACTAACCAGGCTTCATAAACCAGTTGTTATATATACCGTTCATCCATGTAGTAAACATACCAAATGTCCATCCAGCAGCCAGAAATTCGTATCTAGCTTTAAGAGATTTATCATAAGAACCATATATATTATCAGCTAAAGCTTTTATATTAACTATATCCTAATTAGAGTATGGAGTAGGAAGGTCAATATTATCGCTGTTTATATCTATTTGTTCATTAATATTAGGGTGGTCTCTATTCCATTTTCTTACTTGTTCTAAAAAAGCCTATTTCTATTTCTAATACTAAGGATGTTTTTTGTCTCCAGATGCATAAATAGAGAATCTTTTATCTTTTTTCCAGTCATATTTAAGAGTCTCAACCTCTATTCCATTTTCGTCTTTAATTTTTTCTATAAACCAAGCAGAATTTTTTGGATCATCCAAATCTATTATTCCATCCTATGCTGCTCTTGCTATAAATAAGGTCATTCTATTTAAGAAATCAGGAGCACGAAGAGTACCGTAGGCTATATTATCCCAGTTAGATAAACCCTATCTATTTGTTTTTAATCTTTCAGATATACGAGCTGTATCTGTATTAGAAAGACGATACTTTAGACATAACTTACTTAAAAGAGTGGTTTTAAGGGCATCAAAGGAGCCATTTCTTACTACATAAGTATATGCTTTAGAAAGAGTAAGTGCATTTATATCAGTCATATAATGAGAAGCGGTTCTTACAAAATTTTCCATAAGACCATTTTCTATATCTCTAAATGCTGCAATGGCATTACCTCCAAGCAACATTAATACAGTAGACTTTTTTACTCCGGCAAATGCTCCCATTAATTTCTAAGAAGTTTCACCAGCTATAGAACCTTGAAAAACATTTAACTTTATATAGTCTTTTATATAATCTATTTCTCTCTATATCCATTCACTAGACTTCCCACCAGAATCATCTCCCATTATCTATAACTATGTTAATATAGCACGAGTTCCAACAAGCATTTTATTCATCTTTTCAACATGAATTTTTCTAAACATTCTGTCTACTAAAAGACTCGCTACATTCGTTTCAAAATAATCGGAGCCTAGTTCTTTTTCTGAAGCTAAATATTCTTCTCTTTCTTCTTTGGTTAAATCAAAAGGGTCTCTTAATTTTAAACTTTCCATAGATGAATCTAAATTATAGAAATTTTCCCTCTCATATTTAGATAAAGCATTTATTCCTTCGTCCATCCATCTATTTTTGTCTTTAATAATTTTATATAATCTTCTAGCTCCTCTTTTCCATTTATCAAATATATTCTACTGTCTTCTAGTAGAACTAGAAGCTCTTTCTAATGGGACCCATAAATAATCTTTATGTCCTTTTATGTAATCAGCAATTTTTTGATCATCTACAGACACGCCTTTAAACTGCCAATTATCTTTATATTTATACTTATTAAAATAGTATAAAGCTTTCTTTAAGAACTTTCTTTCTGCTGCATCTAACGATGTATCGGTGTAAGGATTTTTAAAAAACATTGTTTTCTTTCCTTTAGCATCTCTTTCGTACAGGTTATCAAACAAATGGGTTTGATTACCGAGAGTCATGTTCTAAAAAGAAGTATAACCTTTTGCTTTTAAAAATTCCATAATGAACCCCTATAAATGATTTGTATGTTCTTTTTCTACATCTTCTGCAATAGAGTCTATTGTGATTCTTAAATTATCCACTACTAATCCTATATTTGCATTTGGTATAGTAAAAGAAGTAAACATATTTTTATCAAGGTCCGTTAATTTTCTTTCATACCCTAAAGTCTCATTTGAATAATATAAATAAGCTTTAGAAATCATATCATATAAATGTGCTACTGTTTTATGTGCTTTATTTAAGCTGTTTAAATTTTCTGGTATATGCTGAATTATATCAGATATTTTATCATCATTTTCTAATTTCTACATTAGCCCAAATAAAGCGGCTCTTTTTTCTTCTCTTGTTTTGAGGTCTATTTGTCTAATATTTTCTATTTCTTGCCCATATGTATTCTCTACTGTTACTTTTGAATACATATCATAATCTTCCATTATAAAATCATATTCATCAAGAACAGAAGTTAATAAATCTTCATACTAAGCCTTTCCAAAATTATTTTTAATTTGAGCTGTTGGATTATATTGTTTAACTAATTTAATAATCTAATTAAATTTAGTTTCTACAAGATCTTGAATATGATAATTTCTACTATTTCTTTGTCTACTTATAATTTTTAAATTACCTAATTTGGTATCTTTAATATTATCAAGCGTTGTATTTAATATACATAAAGCTCTTACGGCTTCTACATTTCCATAATCGCCTTTCCATAAAAACTTATTATTATGAACATATCCTCCTAATATATTATCCCCATAATCATATTGAGGAACCTAATCAAGATTTTTATCAGATAATACTACAACATCAATTATATCATCTTTTTGAAAAACTAAAATTCCGTATTGTGCCCATCCGTCATGCATAGTCCATTTATAATTAACACGGGTTACTCCCTTTTCATCCTGTTCCATATCCCCCTCAAAATATTTACTTAATTGTTGTTTTATATAAGTTTCGTTTTTTACTCCAAGAGGGGCAAAAGGATTTCTAATTTTATATATTTTTCTTAAAGAATCAACTACTGATGATACATATTCATCCTGACCTTCATTCAATTCTACTATATGATCTTTTACTAAATCTATTATTTCTGTATTTCTAGTTTTTTCTGTTTTATCTTTTATTATATGTTCTTTTCCTTCTATATATACTACATATCTATAATCATCATTATTAGGAAATTCAATTATTTTCAAAGGAACAGTAGAATCACCTGTCTATGGGGCCTTCTATATAAGATCTAAAGCAGATTTCATAATTCTGGTACTTTCTACCTATAAAGTAGGAAATATTAAATCCAACATTTTATCAGATTCTATAAACTGTCTAGCAGTTATACTTTCTACATTTTTAGAGGCCTCTATAAAGTGTTTTGCCTTATTATAACATTTTAAAGAAAGTTCTCCTTTATTTTCTCTATTTCTTTCTAATTCTATTAGAGACGGTGCATTTATTTGCCTTATAGAAGAACTATCAAAAGATCCGTCTTTATTCTTGTGAAACTCTATATGTAATGGAATATTATATACTATTGTATCTTTAACATCTATTCCATTATTCTACAACATTCTAATTAGAAGAGCTACTTCTTGTTTATATTTTAATTGTTTTTCAAAAGACCAATCTGCTCTATTCTAAGAGGAAACTTTATAATTATAAATTCGTAATTGACCTAAATCTGTTATTACAGCATAATCTATATGAGTAAAGAGTTTTTGGCTTTCATTATCTTTTAAATTGGATAATAAATTTATATTTCTAACACACATAGAATTAGGAAAAGATCCTTTTATATTTATATAATTATTATCCAATATATCAAATAACATTTCTAGGGTTTTATATCTTCCTCCTGTTTTTTCTTTTAAAACATCTGGCAAATCATTCATATCTAAAGCTTGTTTAATAAATTTTGCTTTTAATTCTGTTTTATCTCCTTCTACTCCAATATATTTACTTATAGCCATTCTATGGATAAAAGGAGAAATTGCCACTACTGCTTTTTTTGCTTCTAGATTTTGGTCTACTATTTCTGTTGCTTTTTCTAACGGAATATCTTTTTTAGTTAATTTATCGATTTCTTTTTCTCTATATTCTTCTAAATTAATTGGCTCCAAAACAGGGACTCCATTTATTGTTGCTAGTCCACTATAATCCAAGAAATAAGATAAAGACATTGCATCTCCTAACTCTTCCTAAGAATCTTCATCTATATAAGAATTAGAAGTCATTTTAGATCTTTTTGATACTTTAGATTTATTAGCCTCCTTTATTTTTTCCAAAGCAGATTTTTTAACCATCTGGGGATCATCATCTAAAGAATATATAAAATCCGTTCCGTTCCATTTTAAATTCTATAAAGCATTTTTTAATTCGGAAAGAGTATAAGTTCCCTTTTCTAATAAATCTCCTCTATATGTGTATGTACAATCCATAATTAACAATTTTCTTCTAATATTGGTTTTTTATCTTTATCTTTTTTACCCATTTGCTCTTTCATCCAGTTTATTTTTCTTCTGTCCACCTTTAAATTATCCAAACTAGTTTCTTCATTATCTCCAAACATTTTTTTATTATTCTACAAATAAGCTGCTATATCGTGATTAAAATTAACTAGTACCTCAAATAAAGACATTTTTTGTAAACTTTCTATACTTTCTGTAGTTAAAGAAAGTTCTTTATCTTCTTTCATATTTGGAGTAAAAAGTTTATAGGTTTCTATTAATTCTGGATTTAAAAAGTCATTAAGATTTCCTCTGTTTTTAAGGACAGATTCAGTAAATCTATCAACAAAAAACTCTTCTAATATAAGTTCCATTGGGTAATTTTGATGCTATTTTAAAAAGAGTTCTTTTTTGTTCTTATTTCCTTTATCCCATACCGTAGATAATAAAGTATTATATGAATCAGGATTTATTAACTTTAACATACCCAATATTAAATGAACATATTCATGGTACATATCAGAAGAAAGAGCTCTAGATACATTAATATATATTCTAGTTCCTTCTCCATTTCCTAAAATATCTTGAGAAGAGATAAAAGCCTTGGCCCTTTCATCTATTTGCATAGAATCCTCTTTTCCCTAATTATAATTTTCTATATCTTCTTGGGTAATGATTGAAATAGGTATATCAATACCTTTTTTCTTTAAAGATTCAGCAGCGGCTTTCCATAACTAAACTATAGGATAAGTTCGGTCTCCTTTTTTATATTCTTCTAATATTTTCTTATCTTTTATTGGAATAATATAAGCATTGCCTCCGCTAACTTTATGAATTAAATATTGTCTTAATCCTGCTTTATTTATATCATAAGCTATTCCTAATATAATATTTGCATTCTATTCTTTATGTTCTTCTTTATCATCAAGGCCTGTATAATTCTCATTACCTTCATATTTTACAAGTTTTGGATTAAATAATTGAGATATAAATAAAGCCACTTTTTTAGGAGAATCTAAATTATATAATACTGTTTCTATTTGATCGTCATTTAAATATTGTCTTAATTCATTTTCTTGACTTCTCATAAAAATTTTAAATTCATCCATTGTAGCATCGCCAAAAATAAAATTAGCCCATACAGTACCATAAATTTTTTTCTATATATTTCTTGGAACATTATAATCTATTACAGATATAATAGTTCCTTCTGGAATATATTTAGTTAGACGAACCCATCTTTCTCCTTCATCATCTGAATAAAAATTGCCATTATCATCCTAATTTCTCTAATTAAATCTGTATTGAGAATTACTACTTATAACCTAATTTCTATTGTCTATAAATAATTTTGCTTCTAATATCGAATTAAATTTTTGTGTCCACTAATTTTCAGTAGCATAATTTTCAAAAACAAAATAAGATCCTTTTATTTCCTATATAAACATATCTTTATAATAAGTATAATTAGGAAGATTTATGACATCATTAAATCCATACCCATAAGAAGATTGAAGTGTTGGAAAAAAAGATTTAAATACAAGATAATTTCCTTCTGACTTTGTTTTCTTAGCAAAATTCTAATCCCTATTTTTTAGAAATTCAAATAAAATTTCCCACCTAGTTCCAATATATTTTTTATTCTAATCACTTATATCTTTACTATCATCAAATTTGGGATTTAAATACCTAGATTGCTCTGCTTTAAAAAATGTCTAAAATAGATTTATAAAATTATTATCATCATTAATATCTTCATTAAAAAATGCTACAAAATTTTTATAAGAAAATTTACCTTTTTCGAAAAATAAATCCTTTACAGTTTTTTCTGACCATCCAAATATCTTCTAAAGATTTTCAATTATTTCTGAATCCTTAGGAAAAGAGTCTTTTAATAATCCATTATTCAGTATTATATTTACAAAATTTTTCTTAGATATTTTTCCAGTATCATATCTACTATACTAAATAGAATCATTTAATGCACTTAATATTGGATCTTTAAATGTAGCAACACTTTTATATCCATCTATTATATGAGAACACAGAGTATCTAAAGCTCTAAATAAAGATATAGTTTCTTCTACCTCTTCTCCATCAGGTGTTTTATATTTTACAGCCACTACATCTTTATTTTGTCTATATTTACTTCTTCTATTCTAGAAATCTATTAAGAGATTTATTTCATTTTTTATAGGCCCGGAATAAGAATTTTTTACTGCTTCTAATAATGCAGCATCTTCATTAGTTTCATCACTTCTAATATCATCTAATATTCCCTATTCTTCTATTTTAATTCTAGAAGTTAAATAGTTAGCTAAAACCCTTAAATGTTTTATATCAGAATCAATTAATATAATTTCTTCGCCCTTTGAATTATATGTAATACCATAAACAGGCTATCCATATTTTGGAGTATATTTACTAACTAACTAAATTTTATATTTAGATAAATCTGTTTTTGGAAATTTTATATTTGGAAATTTTAATTTTAATTCCTCCCCATTATAATTGGGAATTGCATAAGCAGTAATATTAGTTATTACTTTCTTTTTATCTACTTTACTTTCTTCAGAGCGGCTTAAATAAGCGTCTTGTCTAAGTTCAGAACTTTTTTCTCCTATTTTTAATTTACTTTCAATAGCTTCTTTTATTTGAGGCCATTGTTCACTTTGTAAAAGAAAATTCAATAGTTCTTCCTAGTTAGAAACTAAGGAATCAGGGGAGATATCAATTTTTATCTCCTCTGTTCCTATGTTTAAATAAATAGTACACTTCATATTGTTTTATACACAAATCTAACGATAATTAATTGTTCCATCTACCGATAATTTTCTCCATACAGAATTTAATAATGCAATATTATCTTCATTAGCTTCTTTTGTTACATTATTTAATGTTTCAGAAATCTGTATAACATAATTTCTATAATCACTTCCATACCCGTATCTATACTAATTCTATCTTCTTGTTTTTAAAATTTCAAAAGATTCTCCTGGATTTTCCACCATTAATACAGGTAATGGATCATAATCATTATAAGAACTCCATCTATAATATTCATATCCTCCCATAGGGTCGATAATTTTTATCACAGGTTCTTGGTTAGTATGTTCAGTAGAACGTTTTATCGGAGCACTTTCTATTAATATATCCTATAAAGAATAATTTTCCAAATATTTTGTTAATGATTTTTCTCTATCTTGTTTATTACTAGGAGTATCCAATTCTCCTAACCATTTATAGTATTTATATAGAAATGATTTATTTACAGACTATCTTCTATCATCATTAAGTAAGACATCCTAGAATATAGTAGTTAATCTTTCAGATCCAGCATGGTTAGCATTTACTATAAAATTATATATAATAAATAAATCAGCTATAGAAGGGCCTTTTTTAGTCAGCCTATAATTAAATAATTTATTTAATCCATCTTTATAATTTTGATATTTATTTCTGTCTTCCTAACTATTTTCTTTTTCCAACATGTCTATATTTAATTTATAGAATGGAACTTGCTTATCCTCAACACCTACTAATCCCTGTATAAAAGCATTATCTTTTACAGATATATTTTTATCAGAAGTATTAGATATTATAGGTATAGTTCCTCCTTTTAATCCTGGAATTATATATTTTTCAAAAACCATCTTAAAAGTGCACAAATCATGAGCATTTTTTATTACAAATGGTTTAGAACTTGTCCATTTTTCTTCGAGGAAAGACGGACTTAATACCGTCCAGTTCTTTTCCATATATAACTCTGGTTCCTATTCCTGTAGAAAATCTGATATTAACATTTTATCAATAATTCCCTAAAACTTATATTCATAATCAAATGGAGTGCGAGGGAAATATTTTCTCAATTCTTTAGAATATCTCTATAATAATCTACTTTTAATAGGTATTTCATTAATAACAAAAACAGCATATCCAGCAACTTTAAACATTGAGCTAAAATGTGGAGTATGATTGAATATATAAAAAGGATTTAAAGTTATTTTTAAAGGATTATAAAACTATTCAGTCTTCTTTCTATAATTTTCTGAAATAAGCCAATCTAATGTTGTGAAATTTCCATCTATAATATCTGAAAAATAGTTTTCAAATTCTTCTACCTCCATTCCATTTCCATATAAATCCTAAATAACTGCTTCATCCCATTCCCCTTCTTTATTTTTTAATTTAGGTTCAATTTTTGTTATTAAATTCTTTAAAGAATTTTGCCAAGAAACTAAATCTTTATTTACTGCTTTTACACCTTGATTTATTCCTAAGCCTCTTCCTAAAGCTGAAAATTCATCCGCCCCATTAAGAACCTTCTCAAAGGTATCCAAATCATTTAAATATTGTGTAATAATAGGTATAGAGAAACCTTTTTCATTTCTAATTAGATTATCTAATTCCTCATTAAATCTTGCCTTTATTGTTGGATGTACTCCCCTAAGACTTGGCACTTTATTCTTTTCTGGATCAATTTTGTTATTTAAATATTTCCTAATATATGTTATTATATAATTAGCACTTATATTCTAATTGTTTATTATATTAGGATCAGTTATTTTATCTATTAAAGATATTAAAGGAGAGAACATAAAAGCAGCAATATCCTTTACATCAAATCCAAGGGTCATTAAATATAAATGGCATTTTGCTAATTTAGTTCCAGCATTAATTGCACCTAATATTAACTCTTTAGCATTATCGGTTGCAGCAGAGATAACCTAAGAAATTACTCCATCAACAGGAATATCAGGTTTTAAATATTCTCCTTTAACTGTTTTTAATAATCTATCCCTTAATTCTTCATTTAAGTCAAAATCAGGTAAAAATTGTATATTGGATTCTTTTTCTATATTACCTGACCATCTTCCTTCTATTCCTTTTAAGTTCAAATTAAATTTAACTTGATTAAAATCAACTCCCTATTCTAAAGCCTCTAAAACTGCATATCTCCAAATATACTGACCTTTTTGTCCATTAGCTGATATACCTGTTACCGCTTTTCCTACCATATTGATCCTCTATAATATAGCCATCATAGCAGGATTAAAAGGACTTAATTTCTCTAATTCCTTTGCTTTTGGTGCTTTTTTCAAAGTCCCTCTTAATTCCTCTATAGCTACTGGAGAATAAGAAGGAATTAAATTTCCTATTTTTGAACTTATCTTTTGAATACCAGTAGATATAAAATTCTTTAATATCTTATCTCTAATATTAAGAGATTGATCATAATTATCATGTTTTTGTATATCTCCTAATATTGCTTTAGCATCTTCTTCTGGAATACTCTAAGAAAATTTTATATTTGTTTTCTTTGATTTGTATAAATCTTTTAGTATTCTTCCTATAACTTTTAATCTACTTATTCTATCATTAATTTCATTAGAAGTGGTAAGGCTCTTATAACCAATACCTTCAGTTACGATAAAACTATCTTCGTCTTTAATATTTTCATCATTAGTAAATCCAACATTTTTTGCTAAAGGAAGATATTCATCACTAGCATTTAATGTATCAATAGAAGTATAATCAAATAAATTACTCCATCCTATAAATATACCATTGTCATCAAATTCAAATCCCATCATATAAGACTTATCAATATCATAGTCAGATCCCTATAAAAAGGCCTACCAGTGAGAAACCGCACACTAGTTAGTACTTGAACCATTAAATCCTATACACTCCATCTTCATAAAAGATTGAAGGTTTTGTGCTGGAATACGAGAAGATGTAAAAAATTTAGATTTCATAAAAGAAGTATGACGTTTCTTAGATATTTCTTTCATGTATAATTTATTCCAATAACTTAATTTAGAAGGCTCGTGGCCTCTTTTTAATTTATTTACTTCATTTACTAAATTATTTAATACATCTGCATCATCAATTTTTAAGGTAGCTTTAATAACTCTTTTTACATTATATATTGATGGATATAAAATTTTAGTTTTTATTTCTTTTACTAAATCATCACTTATTTCGTTCCCAAAAATCTTTCTTACTTCCTCATCAGTAAAAGGCTTTCCAGCATTAAATCTTATATACTCTTCTTTTCTTTTTCCAAAGTCTATTGTAAATACAAACTATTTAATATTCTTTAAATAATTAAATAATTCCTAATTTCCCTCCTTTTCTGCCTATTTTATTAAATTATCAAGTATTTTAACTACAAGAGGACAGTTTTCTCTTTTAAGATTATAAGCAGGCTAAATTAAAGCATATTTATCCGATTTAAAAATAGAATTTATTAAATTAGATATTTCTTTCCTAATTAAATATTGTTCGTTAGTAATTCTTTCTGGAAGTAAACATCTTGAAAGATTATCTCTATCAATGCAAAATTTAGTAAAAATAGAAGATCCATTTGAAGGAATTATATTATATTTATTTAAGAATATAATCTATTCACATATAGTTCCATCACTTGCAAAATAAAAAGTTCTCTTTTTAGATATTACTTTTCCTTCTTTATCTAAGAAATTCTTCCCATCATAAGTAACACCTTCAGCAACAATTCCTCTTCCTACTTCATATAATGGAATATTATTTCTATCCATTACATATATTCTATGTTTTATATTTCCAATCTAAGTTGGGTTCCCATTTTCGTCTTTTATATCTTGCCTATAAAGACTAGATTGTTTCCATACTTTCTTTTTTTGGCTATATAAATCTGAATTGGAACTTGGAGATAAAGATATATAAACATCCTTTTTCCCATTTAAACTAAGTAATTGAAAATCAAAATCATATTTTTCTGCGTCTATTTTATTATCAATATAATTATCAAAATAATCAGGATTAGATTCTATATCGTACATACTATCATAGGTAGATAAACCAAACTAAGAAGCATATACATTGGACATTATAACTTCTGCTGATTTATATTTCATATCAGTTACCTTATATAAATTGCCATTTCTATCCTAATATTGTCCCTGATCTAATAATCTCAAAAATTCTGGAATAATTACCTTTTGATAATGTGCTATAGATATTTGAGCAGCCTATGAATTCTTAGCTTGTTTTCCAAGCTAATAAAGTTCAATATAAGGCCATGTATCAAATATATTTCTATTGACAATTTTCCCGGAAGGGGTTTCATAAGAAAAATGTATTCTAGCTGGAGCCAAATCCCTAGGTTTATTTCTTACTATAGAAGTTTCTAATATTGAAATTTCTGCATTAGGAGATAGTTCTATTTTATTCCCGTTTTCATCATATATATCAGCTTTCTTTAAAATTAAATCTTTAACAAAATCTTCAGTATTCATTTTAAATTCATAATACTGAGGTATTGTTTTAAGATTTACTTCTACCTATAGGTTATTATTTACAAATGGCATTCCTCCCTCTATATATTCATGTTTGAATTTTATTCTTACTCTACTTAACGGATCATAATTCCTTAATATTTCTTGTTTTTTAGAAGGTGTCCATAATTTGCTGTCTTTCCAAGATATTATATTATCATCTGGAGCTACTTCTTTTAAATAGGAGTCTACTAAAGTTTTATTATATAAAATCTAATCCGTTAAATAAGGAGGCCTTTTTTGAGGATTAAGTCTAAAATAATTTCTTGCTTCTTTTAAAACATCTGGATATTGTAACTTTTTTCCATTTATTTCATATATCTAGTATATTCCATAAGAAGGTACCATTACCTAACCTATTCCAGGATATTTTCTTTTTATAGCTTTACTATTTAATATAGAAGCAACAGTAGAAAGAATTTGACCATATACGTTATGATCACTAAATGGAATTTTAAAAGTGTCGTTAAGGTGGTTTTCGTTTAGATTAAAGTTCTTTTTTATATTTCTCAATATACTTTCTAATAATCCTGCTCTTCCACCATTTTCACTAAAATTATTTATGATAGTATTTCCAACAACTCTGTATAAATCAGCAAAATCCCCTTTTTCTATTGCTCCTTTTAGAGCATCTAATTCTACCTAAGCCGCTTTTAATGTTTGTTCACCAATGGCCTCATATAATTCCTATACTTCTTCGTGATAATATCCACCGGAATCTAAAGCAGATATAACTTGAGACATTTCTGTTACTTCCGCTTCATCTGCTTCATGGTCAGAATCCTATTGAGGACCGTATTTCTAAGTGCTTGCTTTAGTAGTTTTTAATTCCTTATTAGGGTCTAATAAATCTCTAAAAGAATTAACATTAGAATATCCATTTTTCATCGCAGATTTATAAACAATACAATCAATTAATTTATACTTTAAAGGCTGATAATAATAAGTTTGATTTACTGGAGGTCTTTTGCCATTTTCTTTCTAATAACGAGCATTTTCTTCTGTAGGCACACAAACATTATTCATAAAATTGACAACTATATAATTAGAACTTTCTGAATATTCTAAATTTCCATCCACTAAAGATTCACAGTACATTCCTCCCATTGCTTGCCATAGCCTATAAAGAGAATTAATAGTATCAAGACCTTCTAACTTTTTAGTAGATCTTATATGTCCCTTTTCATTACTAAAATAATGATATACTGTTCTTATTTCATTAAAATTGCCATCACCAGAAGCATCTACTTCTTTTTCTTTTGTATAATAAGTACCATCTTCATCTCTTCCAAAATCTATAATTTCATAATGTTTATCATCAAGCATGTAGAATAGCTGTTTTCCCATTAATATATTCTTTCCAAAAGTTTTATTTCCAATAACAGCTGACCAACCTTTTTTTGATAAATCTATTTCATCATCCGCCCATCTTTTATCGGCCATTTTCTTGAAAGCCATTCCCAAAGAATAATCACTTGCTTCTGACCTTCTCATTAATTCATTAGTTATTGTATTAACAGCATATTTTACTAATTTTCTTCCTCCATATTTTGGTATATCAATATCCCATAAAGGTTTTTTTACTTCATAACCAACCGCATTATCGCCTAAAGAATAATTTTCTAATATAGATGTAAAGGCAGTCATATGAGCAGATCCATCGTGAGCATCTATAGTTTTGCCTTTAGACCAACCATTTTTTCCTATAAAATCAAAAACAGGTGCTTTATCATCTTCGACAACAGCTATTGTATATTCCGAAACTATTCCATTTATTTCTCCTTGTCTATATCTATCCATTGTTCCTGGATTTGCCACTGTTCTTTTTGACTGAGCTAATATACCTAATGCTTGTATTCTAGAAGAAAGATTTTCATATTCTAATTTTACTTTAGACAATAAGTCTTCTGGAAATTTTTCTCCCAATGTTTCTAAAGGAGCGTTTGCTATTGTCCTTAGGTCAGATATGGTAACTATGACGTTTTCTACATCATCTGTTGCAAGTTTTCCGTTTAATATATTTATTGCTCCTTTTATAAGCCCTTTCTAAGTAGGATCAAAATTTTCTAATATATTAATATTAGAAAAAGTTTTAATAGCATGAAAAGCCTCTGTTCCCATTATTTGATGTCTTAAATTCTCATTTACAAGAGCATTAAAATAGACATACATTTGTATAGCAGGATTATATTCTATATGTTCTCCTTCATTTAATTCAATTGGATTATTTAATATATAATTATCAACATTTCCTTCGGAATCGGTTTTTTTAGCTAGAATAAGAACCCCGTCGGTTGTTACCCAATCTTTTACCCCGTTTTTACCTAATATAGTTTCTAAAATTCCCGAATAAGAATCGTTGTTTACCTTTAATAAGGTATAATATTGCATTAAAGAATTTACATATTCTCTTGTTTGATTTCTTAAATATTGGGCTATTGAATTTTCATCATTGAATACATGTAAACCCATTCTAACTACCGTTTCATTTATTGTACAATATCCTCCTCTAAATGGCCTATAATGTAATTCTTCATAAACTTCTACTCCTTTACTATTAGCCTATTCTATAAAATCCCTATAATTTAATTCTTTTAATTTCTATTCGGCTTTAAATAAAATATCTTCTATTTTCTCTCTATTTTTTTTAAATTTATCAAGAGTAAAATACCCTTCTTTACTGTCGCCTTCATTTAAAGAGTCATAAAAACCAAATATTCTATTATAATCATAAGCTATATTATATACTAAATTTTTATAATAATTACCTAATGTATTAGATATAGCTTCTACATAGTCTCCTTCTTTTTTTGTTGCCCATTCTTTTACTTTATTCTGTACTTCTCCTTCTTTTGAATTAAAAATATCAATCCCAAGTTTTTCCAAAGCTATTCTAAAATTTATAAATCTTTTTTTGTCAGAATAACATACAGGTTGTGCCAAAAATTGTCCTTCTTTTAATGGAAGCAAAAACTTGTGAAGGAAATTATGCTGCAATAATTCAGAATCTGTAAAATCTGATACCTATTTAGATTCCCCATACTTATTAAATTCTGAATCCATAGTTATATTCAAAACAGCATTTATAGCCCCTTCTTTAGTAAATAATAAGTTATTTGTTACACAGCTATAATCAGTTTCTGCTTTTCCTACATAAGCTGTTCTAAGAGTTTCCAACCAAATATCCATAAAAGCTTTTGAATGATTTGGCTATTTATCACCATTTCCATTGGTAGTTGTAGGTTTATTATATTTGTCTCCTAATTTATTTTTTGCGTCTGAATAATCATCAAAAATAGTATCACCTTCTGACAGAGAAGTGCCTATCATTACCCTTCCTTCATTTGGAATTTCTAAAAATATTTTTCTATTATCTAAATCACTAGATAATAATTTTCTCATAGGCCTATCAGCATCAGTCCAAAATCTGCTATCTTTAAACCAATCATCAAAATATTCTACATTTTCTTGACTTTCGTTTATCCTATATTCATTATACCTACTATTTATATCAGCAGCTCCTAATACCCTAGCTGCAGCCATTACAAACCTATTTAATGGAGAAAACCTATCGTCCTATGTACTTCTTAATACTTTTTCTTTAGAATCTTTAATTAATAAATCAAGTATTTTATAATCTTGTAATAATTCTAATTGGAGTTCTGTGTCTATAAAATTTAAAAGATTAAGAAACATGCCTACTTTTACAGTACTTTCATGACTTAAATTATGTAAAAAGCTCTCTGTTCCAATAAATTTATTTTTTCCTCTTATTCCATCTACAAATTCTTCTATGTCTACAGAAGTTTCAATTCCATTATCTTCATGTATAATATGAATTGATTGTGTAGCATTTCTTTCTTCAAATTGGAATGTAGGTTCTATAGTTTTTATTTCTAAACGATAAGACTTATCTGGAAAATATATTTTAATAATTTTTTCTTGTTCTAGGGTAGGCTATTCATAAGAAATAAAATAGCCATTCGTTGAATAAATTTGATGCTATGCTCTACTTTTTAATTCAAAAACTTCATTTCTAGTTTTCGATTTCTTAATATCCTATACGGTAATATTTCCGTTATCAGAAACTCTTGTATCCAAATAATTAACAGGACTAGTTGAAGTAAAAGTTGCTATTATAGAAGAACAAATACCATAAACATCTGTATTAATTACAGAACTATTTTCTTTATTTTCTATTTGCCAAATTCCTACCTACTATTTCCCGTTTCCAAAATGACCGTACATAAATCTATAGACGTCTTTAAATACTTGAAAATCGGAATCAATTAATCTATCTTGTTTTAGATCAATTCCTTTACTAATTAAGCCTCTTCTAACTCTATTTGGGTCATTATCAAAAATTCCACGTGTATTTCCTACCCTAACTGGTAATTTTCCGTTTATTAATAATATTCTAAATATATTATATAAGGCTTCTGGTTGGTTTCCATTAGCCAAATCATAAAATGCGTTTTTTAATGCTATTTCCCAAGTGCTATTTCCAAGTATGTTAACAGTTGATCTTAACCTTGAAAGAGCAGCAACATAATCTTTTAATTTTAAGTATCCCCCATTTTCGCGAGGGATACTTTCTATTATTCTTTTTGAAAATTTTCCAGTCTATTTTAAAGCATCAGAAATTGTGTTAGTCCAATCTCCTTTTAAAGCATTTTTTACTTTTAATTGATATTTATATTTAGTAACGGTTTCTCCTCTTCTATTTTGTTCTTTGACTATAGGAGAAGAATATTTTTTATTTCCTTGTATAAACCCTATATCACTTTTTATAATATCGTCAAAATGCTCTAACATTAAATAAGCATTTATTGCTTCCAATAAATTTGAATCAGACGTTTTTCCGGTTATTGCATTTAAAAAATCTTCATTTAATTTCTCAAAGTAGCCATTCTCATTTTCTTCTTTAAGTTCACTTATATATTGTGCAAATAAAGACATTAATTTAGGAAAATGAAGAGAGTTATATGTGTAATTAACATCATATTTACTTAAAGCAAGTGGTTTTATTTTCCCTGTTTCTGAATCAAAATGGTTTTTCTTTAGAAAATCCTGTTTAGTTATAAGAAAGTCATGGATAATCCTGGTAAGTTTATTTATATAATAACATAATCCTTCGTTTAAATCTCTTTCATTTCTAATAAGCCTAGAAGATTCTATATTAGGTCCTCTTTGTACTACACATAAATCAAAAATTTTATGAAAAGCATCATCCTTGAAAAAGGAAATTAATACATCATTATTTCCAAAATAGTCTTCATAATCATCCTTTATTTCTCTTTCTTCTTCGTCTTCTTCTTGAGTTAAATTAACTTCCTTTTTTTCTTCTTTTTGAACAGGTTTTATATTTTCTGTTTTAGAATCACTAAATTCTCTTTCTATATATTTCTTTACTTTTTCTTTTTCATCGTCTAAAATATTTATTTTATCTACGCTACTTATAAGAGATTCTTTTAAATTATTTATAGAAGTATCAAATTCTTCCTAATCATACATTGTTTCTCCTGAATCATTAGGAATATTTTCTAATGGAATGCCCATCTTCTATTTTAAAAATTTTTTTAATTCTCCATATTTTAAATAAGATCTGTCTTTTAAAAATTTTGTTAATTGTCTTTTTATTAAAACATCATCCTTCTAAAATAAACTTTTAACTTCACAAGAATTACCTAACATTTTTATTATATTTAGCAGTTTAATAGTTTATTAACTAATTTATCTAAAAATTCTTCTTTATATTTTTCTTCTTCCCCTTCATTGAGTTTATCAGAAAGGTTTTGTAAAAGTGATTTTATTATATTTTCTTTTCCTTCCTTAATAGATTCTATTAAATATTCTTTTTTGGATAATATTTTTCCATTCCTTTCTTGATCACTTAGGACATCTAAAGCTTTTAATCCCTCATCTATAAGATCTCCTGTTTCTTCCTCATCAAAACCTTCATTATCAAAAAGATAACTTTTAATAGCATTATCTAAACCCTCTTCTGTAAGTTCATTATTAGTTGGGTCTACAGTTGCTCCTTTTATTTCAACTTCTCCTCTATCATTTATTAATACTTTAAAATCTCCCCCACTATTAGTTAAAAAGTGTATTTCTTCTCCTCTTAATTCAAAATGTCCATTCCCTTTTTCTTTGATAGAAGAGACTTCTTTTAAAACAGTCCATTTATAATTATCTTTTCCTTCTTTATTTATATTTATAGGAATATTTCCTATAAGAGAGTTGTGGTTTTCAAGGGGTTTTGTAGAAATATCATTTATTATACTTCTTATATTATCACCAACAAGATTCTTGTATATATCAAAAGGTCCCCAACCCACTTCTGAAGCCTCTTTTAAAGTTTCTTCTATGGTTTCTTCATCTACTATTTCTAACTTAAATAGTTCATTATTAAATAAGAAATGTGTTATTTCTTTTTTCTTTTCCTCTTCTTTTACTTCAATTCTAGAAGTGTCTTCCTAATAATCATCAAAAGATATTTCTATAACAGAAGATCTAGGAACTTTATCGGTCAAGTAATATTGTATCTAAGTTGCTGATTTCTAATATCCTAAACCATTTCGTGTCTTCTTAGATAATAAAGTGTCTACTAACATTCCTTGCCAAAATAAAGATTTTCTCATATGAGGAGGTCTTTTTCCTTTCACAAAGTCGTTAACAGTTCCACCTATTGAAACAGAACCATGTAAGGCTAGATTTATCATATTTATAAATCTTCTGTCATTAGCTTCTGTGCCATCATCACTCAAATAAATTCCAGGCTAAGAATCATATTCTCCATCAGTAGAGTAAGCAGATAAATCATATAAAGGTCTTAATCTAGGTTTTCCTTCTAATACTTCTAGTATAGAACCAAAAGACATTGTCATTTCATTATCTTTTCCCTTATTTAATATAATTCTGTCTTCTATTATATCGTCATTTTCTTTGAATTTAGTTGCATTAATAGCAGTAGCTACTTTAACCAATAATAAAGGAAGTACTTTTAATCGATCAACTCCTTCTAAAGATATTGAAACGTCTTTATCTAAAGTGAAAGTTAAAGTTCCGCCCTTTCTTTCTTTAGCATTATTTAATAGATTTATCCAATTTTTTTCATCAGTAGCATAATCTATTAAATCCTATTCTTTTATAGAATCTATAACTTCTTTTGGGAAAACTTTATAAATTAACTAATTAAATAGCTCTTCTACCATTCCTAGGTTTTGATTAGCTACTATAGGATTTATATAAGCATATCCTTCTTCATATTCTTTATGCCCATAAGTTTTAGTAATTGAATCTCTTATATATACACCATGTTTAGATTCATAACCAAGTCTAAACTGAGGATTTTTAGAAGAACCATTAAAGTCTATTACAGATTTTACATCTTCTAAATCTTCTTTAGTCAGTTCAAAATTTTTATAATTTAAACTTGAATATGTTTCAGATTCTCTTACTTCTTTTGAAAATTTATTTAAATCTATTGATTCTAGTTCTTTTAACCATGTTTCATAACTTTGTCCCTCTTCATGTTTTAAATCCCATATAAAATGAAGTTTAGATTCTATTTCAGCTCTTCTTTGAGCTTCTCTTAATATCTGTTCTTCATTATCAGATTTCAATAATCTTCCAAAGTATTCTAATAATTCTTTTTTATATGCCCTTAAATTTGATCTAAAATTCCAAAAAGCAGTAAACATTCTTATAGATTGAGGAAGAGCTTCAAAAGGGAATGTATAAGTATCACCATGTTTTGTTTCAAAAGCATAATTATATCCTTTATTATATAAAGATTCAAAACTAACACCTGCATGATCTAATGTTATTTTAGATACAAATGGATGCCAAGGAGATGTCTCATCTGTATAAGCATCAAGTAATTCATCTTCTTTTAAAGTTCTTACACTAGAAACTAAAATGAAAGGTTTGCCCCTTCCTTCAGACTCTTCTCCTGTTCTTTCTTTTACCCATGTATATACAGGACTTGTTACATAATTTTCTGTTCTGGCATTATAAGCAGAAACAAAATCAGATGATTCTGGAGTAGAATTAACTTCTCTTAATCTAACTCTAGTTCTTTTATATTTTCCTTTAGAATCTTTTTTAACAGTTCCGTCCTTATTTAATAATTTAGCATCCGCTAATTGAGTTTTTTCTAAGAAATTAGGTTTATTAATTCTTTTGCTTCCAACTCTCCATAGCATTGCTAAATTTTCCCTGTATTCATCTGCAAATCTTCCTTTGTCTATATCGTCTATTTTCTTTTTAAGTTTCCTTATTTCTTCTTCAATCTTTTTTACTCTTTCTTCAGATTCTTCACCTTCTTTTTCTTTCTCTAATTTCTCTATTTTTTGTTCAGCTTGTTTTGATAAAATATCAAAAGAATTAGTAGCTTTACTATCAGGTAAAACAGATAGGGTAATAGTATATACAGCACCATTATTTAATTTTAATTTCATCTAGACATCATTTATAGATTTTACTTCCCAATAAGAATCTTTTAATCCCTATTCTTGAGTAACAAAATGATGTATACTAGGATCTAAATCCTCATGTACTGCATAATACTCTGCATTTTTCAAAATATCTATTATATCATCTTCGCCTATAGCAAAGTTTTCTTTTACTACATTGTTATAATCGTCTAAAAATCTCCTATACTGTACTATAAATTGTATAGGATCTTTTTCCCACACATTAGATAAAATAAGAGATTTAAATTCCCAGAATAATCTAGCATAGTCTTTTTTAGTAGAATTATCAGAAATTTCTTTCTTTCCTTCTACCATCATTATTGCTAGGTCTCTTTTATTTGGGCCGTCGGTAAGTCTCCAAACAGCACTTCCATCCGGAAGTTCCTCTCTTTCAGTACCTAAGAAATTAAAATTAGAATAAGAATGTATAGGATAAGAATAATTGAAATCTTCTAAATCTTTTGTTTCAGCTTCCCTAATATCTTTATTATCCTATGGGACTAAACCTGTTCCTTCTAATTCTTTTGGATCAACGGGAACATCTATTGGCTTATCTTCACTTATAGGAACCTCTTTTTCTTTCTTTTTTTCTTCTTCTATTTTTATTGAATCTTCACTATCAACATCAGTTAAATTTAAAGAATTCAACCATTCTAATTCAGATTTCTAAAATGCCTCAATAGCTTCTGTATTTAATATTACAGAATCAGTGCTATTATCTTCTTGTTTTGGATTTCCTATTACAGAAGTAAGTTTGTTATTTTTTATAATAGTTCCTTTTCTACTTCTTGTTATAATTGTATAAAGATTCCTCATGAAATTCAGAGTCTAGAAAGGACTAGTAAAATCCCTTTTCCATCCTATGTCTACTACTAAATAATCGCATTCTTTTCCCTGAACCTGTTCTATAGACAAGGCTTCTTTTACCTTTCCAGCTGCCTTTAGTTTTTTAAATAAATCAGAAGATTCATCACCAACAAATAATATATCTCCTTCTAATGAATCTACATCCATATCCTTTGAAGAATCGATAATCATATCTCCTGTAAATTCTTTTCCATTTTTATAGTACTAAAGTCTAAATTCTTTTAATTTCTGTATAGTTTGTTTATTATTAGTTTCTGTTTCTTCTGATCCTTCTGATGCCCTTAATATATCCATCATCTGTGATAATTTAGTCTAATTATAATATTTCCACTTATTTGCGTCCCTTAAAGAAAATCCTAATTTAGGAACTCTAACCATAAAAGTAGATTCTCTAGTTAAACTAAATCCTGGATCTGTATTCTAATTCTAATTTTCATCTCCAGAAAATATTAATTCTACATCATTAAAAGCTGCCCATTTGCTTAATATTTGAAGTTCTGCATTAGAAAATAATGTGATTTCATCAATAATTAATCTTTTAGGGGCATCGGGTGTTGTAGATACATTTATTTTTGATATATCAACAGAACGAATTTCTTTATACCCAGAAGGTTCATTTATTTTTAATTTTTCTTTATATTTATCATACTGTTCTACTAATATTTTTTTAAGTAGTTCTTCCTTATCAAATTCTTTTACTTTTATTCCCTTTTTAGTAGCAATTTCAGATAGATTACCAATCTAAGAATCAGTAGGCCCACTTATCCAATCTCCTTCTTCCATAACAGCCTTATCTACTACAGAAGTTTTTCCAGAACCTCCTATTCCTGGAATAAATATAGCATTTGATAATAATACTGTATCCTTATTATCGAAATATTCCGAAAAATATGTTAATGCTTTATTAAAGAGGGGCTTATTAGCTTGATGAGCCATTAATAATCTAATAGCATGTTTTTGAAAAGATAAAGGAGCTAAATTTTTATTTTCTTCTATAAAAGATTTATATTTAGAATAAAAAGAATCTGGACTTAAAGATATTACTGATAATAAATAGAAAAATTTATCATATTCAGTAAAGTTTTCTAAAGAAATATTTGCATCTAAAAGAGACGATTTCTATGTAGCTATTTTAGCTTTATCAAAATTAGAAAGAATTAATTCCAATAGAGTAGTAAGAGTTAGTTCTTTATTTTTTAAAGCTTTTCTTGCATTATTATATAATAATTTTTCTATCTGATAAACAGCAGTTTTTGGATTAGAATCGTCTATTTCATCAATTCCATCTAATAAATTAACAGAACCTAAAGTTAAACTAGATTTTAAAGAACGTAAAAATTTTAATTTAGTATTTTCAAAATTTTGCTCAAATTCTTTATACATTTTAACTTTATTAATTCTATTATTTCTAGATTTTTTTAGCCATCCATTTATTTCTTGATAGTAGTTTTCTAGACTCTATACTAATACATTACCAGTATTAGTATTTATTTCTAATAATTCTTCTGCCTTTTCTCCCAACATATCTTTATGGGTTCTTATCCATTCATTCAATGCCTTATTGGCAGGTAATTCATGTAGGAAGTTTGTGTCTAGAGATGCCTATTTAATTACAGAACGAGCTATCTATAATACTTTTAAAGTATTCTCTAAAGCCTTTATTTGTTCATCATTTAATATATAATCTTCTACAGATTCTAATGTTTCAAAATCTTTATATATGTCTCGCAATACATTTTCTATATCAGCAAAATTAACACCAATAATAGGAGCAATAGCTTTTAAAACTTTTAGTGTAGGATTACTATCAAAGTTTAATTTTTCTTTCAGTCTTTTTACTGCCTTATAAAAAGCATTCTAATTAATAGAAGTAATAATAGAATCTATAAATCTATCAGCTATTTTATTAAGGTCCTAACTTTCTTCTTCCTATAACTAGGATGAATAATGTAATACTTTTTCTGGATTTATATATGCAACTCCTTCTGAAGTAATTATATCGTTGTATTCTGTACTTAATTCAGAAAAAACAGCGGCTTTTTCATCAAGGGTTGTTACGGTTTCCCCTTCATGAGAATCGCTAACTAATGTTATAGCATAATCAGAAGGATTATTAATAAGATATTGAAGTCTTATAAAATCATATAGATTTTTAACAAAAGGAGTATCTTCTTCAATAAATATTCCAGATTTACTTTTTTCTCCTGTTCCTATTAAATCATTTAATTCTCCTACAAAATCTTCAAAAGAAATAAAAGAATCAAATTTTTTCTTATCATTAAAATTAATAAAATCTATTCCACCTTTTGTTATAAATCGAGCTAAAGATTTAAAAGTATAGTATCCAGAACCTGCGTTATAAGGAGCGTCTTTATCAAAATCTGCCATTTTACTATCTCCTTCTTCATCTAATCCAAAATAATCATCAAGTTCATTCTAAACATAAGTTGAAATAATGGAATGTACTCTATCCTTTAATTCACCTACATTAGATAAATCGTCTTTTAAATCTTTAAGTATTTCTTCTATTTGATTAAAGATAGATGTTAGTTCTTGTGGAAAATTATTAGAAGATTTTTTTAATACTGAAGCAATTATATCCTTTTTTCTCCAATTTAAGATTTGAATAATTCTTCTAAAAGTGTTAGAATCAATTATAGAATTTTCATCCAACATCTTGTTAACCTATTCAAGTATAATTCTATCTTTCTTTATTTTAATAAGGCTTTTTCTTATTTTTTTTCTTTTATTGTATTCCTCTTCAGTTTCCCCTTCTTTCTAAGAATCTCTAAATTCAAAATCTTCGTCAATACCTTGTTTTTCCCAAATTGGAACTTCAATATCTTTTCCTTCATTAGTTACTGTTTCTCCTTCTATGTAAGATACAACATTTCCTGGATGAACATAAGAAGTAATACCTCTAGAATTATTTCCAAATTCCAATATATAGTGGCCTAATTTTGGAACTTTACTTCCCCTTGTAGTTATTTCGCCGTCTGCCATTGTTCCAGAACTTACTGCATTTTGATAAGCATCAGACCACATAGCTGCTCTCCATTTTCCAGAAGATTCATCAAAAACTTGTACACTGGCAGAATCATTTGTAGTGTATACTTTTATATGTTTACCTTTTTCTATCAGCAATCTAGTTGCCATATTAAAGTCATATCCCTATTTTCCTTCTGAGAAAAAGACATTATCACTCCATCCATGAAGCCCAGCATCGATTCCTCCTGTATTATTATGGTGAGATTTAATTCTTCGAGTCATCCCATCTTCAGTAATAATATATTCAGAACCCTATTCAGTATAAAATTTTTTAGAAACTTTTGCTCCCTTTGGGCTAGTTATATCATTTAAATTTTCTCCATTAAATGTATTAGGAGATGTTCCAGGTCTAGTAAGAACTGCTTTTTCATAACTACTTCCATCACCGACTTCCATTGTATTTCCAGGAATCCCTTCCCAAAGATCTTGTAAAACTTTTGGAACTTCTACAGGGGTTGTTGTAGTTTTTGTTTTAAGTTTCCTAGTATCTACTTTTATAAATCCTAACTGCCCAAACCAATTATTTAATCCAACTACTCCTCCAGGAGATAACTCTCCCCATGTAGATAATTTATCCCCTTTAGGGATTACTAAAGCAGCTGCCTAAAATAATCTCTTTTTTTGTTCATCAGTTAATGGAGATACTTCTGTATCGTTATCTTTTGTAGTTTTAAAATGGATAGACCAATATCCATCTTCAAGGTCTTTTACTATTTCAAATTTTCTGTCTGGGTCTTCTCTTAATTGTAAATAGAAAGCTTTATTAGTTTTTGAAGGATCTGATTTCCAAGGCTTATCAAAAGTTTCTCCTTTTATTATATTAATGCCCGATAAAAGAATATTTATTTCATCATCAGTAAATTCTTCTACTTGCTAATCCCACAACTACTTAACTTTTGGCAAATTAGGGAATAATTCTTCCATTTTTTCTAAATGTTTTCCCCAAACTTCTACATCTCCATCATTTAAAGTTTCTAATTCTTTTTTAGATCTAGTTTGAACCTCTTTATATAATTCAAAAGCCTAATCTAATTCAATTTGTCTTTTTTCTTTTTTATATTTGTCGTATAAGGAATCAACTATTCCTTTAAATTTATCGATTAATTCATAATAATTAACCCCAAATCTTTGCCTAGTAAAAGCATTTTTTGTCATAGTTAAAAATGCTCCACTTATTTCTGGATTTATAGCAAAAGCTGTTTTCTCTAAATAATAAAGAGATCCAGAAGAGAAAAATTCTTCCTTTCTTTTATTTAATTCTTCTTTCTTTGCTTCTAATTTTTCTTTTTGCTCGACATACTAAGGATCATCATCTCTCTTTTCTTTATCCTTCGTCTGTTCTTGTAAATCCTATAAAGCGGTTTCATTTGCAACTATTGTATCAGTTAAATCCTCAAATTCTTTAAAATAGCCTGCTATATAAGAAGCATCTTTAATAGAACCTCTTTCTACATCCTACTCTAATTTATCATTCAAAGCGGCCATTTTATAGTCAGATAAAACCATTCTATCAAATAATTCATCATCAGTTAAATTTAATTGATTTCCTTTTATAATGTTATCCATCTATAATATAGATGATTTCATCATATCATAAACAAATTCATTTTGAGATTTATTATTTTGATCAGCTGTAATAAAAGTTTTTGTTTCGTTACCTTCTGGATCAACACTAGTGGTAGTATTTACAGATAAATTAGTATCACCTAATTGTCCTTTATCACGCAATTTACCTAATTCTTCTAATATTTCATTGGTTTTTCCCTACCTTATTGCATTCATTAATTCTCTATGGTATTGTACATCTACAGTCGATTTTGGATTTTTTATAGCATCTACTCCATAAAATAATCCTCCACCAATAGCTCCACCAAAGAAAGACATTAAATATCTGTCTTTGGCGTTTTCCCAAGCACCTACATCTTTTTGAGATACTAAACCAAATTGTCCTGCCAATTCATATAAAGATTTAACAGTATCAGAAACCAATTCTTCTGATACTTCTTCTAAACCTTCTCCCAAAGCTTTTCCAAAAAATCCTGCAGAATGTTCTTTTAAACTTTGTAAATAATTATCCTTAAAGGAACTAACTGCTTTTTTAGCAGAATTCTTTCCTTTCTATACTAAATTTAGTAAATTCTTTTTACTTGCTTCTTCTTTAATAGTAGAAATCCCGGCCTTTTGAGCCATTCTTTCCATTATTGGTGTAACATCTTTTTCAACAGATTCTTTTAAGCTTTTTCTAAAAGCTTTTTGTGCAGCCAATTCTGGAGTATCATCAAAAAACATTTCTCCTAAACCTGTTTTATCTACAAAATACATTCCCAAAGTACTTCCTAATGCAACAGCAGCTGCTTCCATTTTAGTTGCACCATGTTCTAACATAGATTCATATACATCTGTATTAGATACTAAAGCCATATAAGCAAGAGATAAATTTGCTCCTGTTTCATAACTTTTAGAAATAGCTTTTTCAGCGGCTGGCATTACTTTTTCTAAAGCCGCTGCTCCAACAGCAGTATTTTTCCACTTGCCAGATGCCATTAAATCTGCTACACCTTTACTGGAATCTGCTCCTGTATATTTTATAGCGGCTGTTATAGAATCCATCTTTCCTTCAAAGGCCTCTCCAAGCTTTCCTTCTTTCGCCTATTGTATTATTCTATTAGCCTATTTTTCATATTCAGCCATTGCTTTACTTTCAGCAGAAGCAAGAGATCCTTTTATGCCTTTTCCTGTATTAGTTACCCAATTAGCTATTTGCTTTTGCTGTCCCCACTATAAAGCAACATCAGAAACCAACCCAGCAAAGTTTTCAAAAGAAAAAGCATTCTATCTTCCTTTTTCAGAAGTAGACGTAGAAAGTCTTTTACCAAATGCCGCAAGTGTATTAACAAACTGTGAATCTTCTTCCTATCCCATTAAAGAGGTAAATACACCATCTAGCATTGGCAATGTTTTAGCCAATTCTTTAGCTATCATTAATCCGCTATAAGCAGCAGAAATCTCTGCTCCTCCTAATACCATAGGAGCTAATGCCACTAAATTCTTTGCTATAATTCCAGCAGTACTTTTTTCAATATCATCAGAATCAAAAAAGTCGTATTTATTTATAGCAGAATCTTCTTTAGTAAGAACATCAAAAGCACTTAATACTTCTTTTCCTACTATTGACCTTCCTCCTAAAGTTTCATAATAATATTCTCCCTAAGGATTTAATTTCTTTTCTCCTTTAAGGTGTTTAACAGTCTATCCAGTTATAGGATCTGTTTCTTCTTCATCTTTGTCATAAGTGGCCAATACCAAAGAATCAGCAAAAGGATTTAATACGTTCGTTATATATCTAATAGGGTTGGTAAATAAAGAATAGTCTTCTGGAGAATGTTCTATAAATTTACCTTCTTTATAATCCCATATTTTTTGTCTTTGTGCTAACTCAGCTTCGGTTTTAGTTCTAGGCCCTTCCATATTAAACCCAGAAATACCTAAAGAAGTATGATTTGGGTTGTCTGTTTCTATTAAATCTAAACCAGGATTTTTGACACGAGAAGTTGGTTTCTGGAAAGTATCCCAGAAACCATATTCATAATTGTCAACTTTCTAAGAAGAAGAAAAATCAGAAAATTTATATGCTTGTTGTTGATAAAAAGCATCAAATTTATCTGGAGAAAAGTTACCTTCATTGTCTTTAAAAATATCTTGATTTTTGATATATTCAGAATTTTTATAATAATCAGCATCTTTTAACTGAGTATTATCCAAAGTCATTCCTAAAACTTCTTTAAAATCCTGGCTTTCAAAAGTTGGATTATTTATTCCAGCAACTATCCAATCGTTTTCTTTTAATTGTTTATTCATTATAATACTCCTGTTTTAACCGTGCCAGCTTGAGACCTTTTATTAAATATCTAATAAGAGTGTTCTAAAGCTCTAGCATCAGCTGTTTTTACTTTAACTCCTCCAGCATTTTGGGCTGCAAGTGCATTATTTATAAGAGGTATAAATATAGAAGCTTTATATACTTCATCATATCCAAATTCTAACCAATGATTGTTAACATCAAACTCATAATTAGATTTATTCTTATCAGTACTAAATGTTTCGTTCATCATTCTTTCAACATCTTCTAATTCATCCTCATCCGTTATTTTATCTATATATTTACTATCCTTACTAATTACTCTATCAGAAGTGTATCCCTATACTACTAGGAATTGTCCTACTCTATTTTTATTAGGCATTCCATCTTCTCCTACTAATTCATCTAAATGAGCTTCTTTTAATTTTTCAGCAAATAGCTTTTGATACTATTCAGAGTTTTTACCAATTCCATTTTGTTGAGCAATTTGGTCGGTTTTATTTATAGCATCTTGGAAATCTTCTATGATACTAAAATCGACTTGTTTAGTTCCATTTACTATTCTAAACGGAAGAGTAGTAATTGCCTTATCTTCATTATTAAGATATAATATATCTTTAAATTTATTGGGATTTACTGCTTGGTCACCAAATGTAATACCTCTATTTCCGTCTAAAACTCCTTGGAAACCGCTCTTCGTTAACATATCAGCTAAACTCATATTCCCTTCTACTTCTGGTAGGGCTGAATATTTAGTAGCATTTACTCTTAAAGCAGCTCTATAACCGTTTCCATTTTCTTGGTCTCCCCCTGGTCTTATAACCAATGTTCCAGGATGACCGCCCTGTTCTGCTATCATTTGTGCAACAGGAGATAATTCCATTCCTCCTATTCCTCCAGACTCTCCTCTAGGGCCATTAGTAGCTGTAGCATCATAAGATATACTAGTTTTTTGAGAAATGTCTTCATTAGCCATATACATCTATTTAATTAATTCTACAGGTTTTCCTCCAGAATAAAGTTTTAATAAAGTTACTTCATTAGGAGAAAGTTGAGACATAACATAAGTTATGGCCGCTTTAATTTGTTCTTTCTATGTTTTTGTAGCATTTTTTATTTTATATATGCCATCTTCACTTTGTTCTGTTAAAAGTTGAAATCCTTTTTGTATTTTTAATACTTCTTCTTTCGTATGTAAAGACTCATTCTCTATTTCAGTAGTTCCTACTTTTATAGGAATTTCTTTTATTTTTTTATTAATAGCTTCCATACTTGTAGCATTTCCTACAATGTTAGTAAGCTACATATTATTAGCGTAAGTTGGATAATATTCTCTAAGATTAGCTACTTGTTGATTAGTTAAAGGGTTTACTTTGTCTTTATTTTTTTCATATTCTTCATAAGACATATAACTAATAACTCCTTCTTCATTTTGAACTACCATTCTTCCGCTAGAGTTAATAGCAAATTCATTTAATCCTCCTTTTTCATCTGCTTGCTTTTTAGCAGCATCTAACTAATCTTTATTATATTTGGCCATATTAGCTTGTCTAATTGCTTGAAGAGCTCTTACTTCTAAATCATCAGTATTTATTCCTCCTCCAGTTAAATTAGATAAACTATCTAACCTTAATTGTTTTTCTAAACTAGTAGTAATTGCCTATACATCACTAGGAAGCCCTTCTAATTTAGTTAATAAATGTTTTAATACTTCGTCTAATTTTTCAGCCTATTCTTTTCCTTGATTTCCTGTCCCAGCTCCAGAAGAAGAAGAAATAGAATTACCTAACTAAGATGAAACACCCTATGTCTGGGAGGTATCTCTTCCTGCATAAGGAAGGGGTGTGTATACCCAAAAAGGGGCTATTCCTCCGCTTTGATATTTTAAAGGTAATCTTTTATATTTAGGCCTGTCATTTAATTTTTGTGCTTCTAAAGATAGCTTTGACATTTTTTCAAAATGTTCTACAGCATCTCTGGCACTTTTATAAAGTAATTCGGCATTTTTAGCATTATTATCTTTAATAGTAGTTCTAGTAGTTGTTTTCTATTTAGATGATACTCTAGATCCATTTGCCGAAATTTTTATTTTTCCGCCTCTTTTAAAATAATAATTATTTAACTAAATATCATTTAATAACTTTAAAGTATCATCTTGTCTACGTCTTGTTACATAACTATTAAATTTAGATAAAGCCTTATATAATTCTCTGTACTTTTCTTTCTCTTCTTCTGTAAGAGGCTCGTTTTTATTTATTAATTCCTATAATTCTAATCTTGCATCATTTGCTGTCCATCGTTTTCCGTCATATGTAAAATCTACTTCTCTTGTTTTTGTAGGATTATCTGGATCAGCTTCATAGTATTTTATATACCCATTATTAAGTATATCTTGATATTCGTTATTTATATTATATTGTCTGTTTTGAACACTTAAAGATTTTAATAATTCTTCTCTTTCTCTTGCTCTTAATTCTAATCCTTTAAAGAAATTTTCAATACTAGTTCCTTCAGATGCTAATTTTTGTGCTAATAAGTTATGTCTTGCATTCTCAGCTGCAACAAGAGATTTCGTATTCTAATTAGCAACATCTGTAGCTCTAGCAATATTATTGTCTTCATGTGTTGCAGATTCAGCCCTGGTTTCTCTAATTCTCTAATTGTCCGCTAAATCCCCTTGTGCTTCATATTCAGCTCCCTATCTTTGTGCTTCCATTACTTGAGCCATTTGGGAGTCCATATTAGAAGTAACAGGTCTAGATCCCATATATCTTAACCTAGAAGCCCTATTATAAAACTATTGTTTAGTAGCTTCATCTCCTTCTACTCTTCTATGGGTATTAAAAGTCTTTATTAAAGCAGGGTTAATTCCTTTTAAAGCTTCATTATATATTCTATTATCAGACCATAGATTATGAGCAAGTCTAATTCCATCTAATGCATCACTCCATTTAAATCTCTATCTAAATTTATTTAAAAAATCATTAAATCCAGGACTTCTTGGACCAGGTTGTCTTTCTGGCATCCCATTCTAATCAGTCGGTTGTTCTTCTGGCTATCCTTCTGGCTATCCTTCTGGCTGTTCTCCTTCTGGTTTCTATCCGCTTCCAGGGCCTGTTAATTGATAATCCCTCCAATAAATAGTATTATCGTCATTCCAACCTTCTTTTACAGGGTTTTCTGATACGGTATAATTACCTATAACACTTGGATCAACCCAATGCTGATTTCCCTATTCATCATTATAAAAATATCTTTTACCTTCATTTAAGAATACATTATGTCTAGCCCCTAAAATATTATCATATCTAATATGGTCTATATAATCCTTTAAATTGGTATAAGTTTTTTGAGTAGGCCTTCCATAAGTATCGGCAACTTTTGTTGTCCAAGAGGTTCTTAAATTTCCATTAGGATCAAAGAATCTCTATTGATTATTGTCAGGCAGAAGTCTATCTACAGCTTCCGCCCACTTTTTTCCTATATCAGTGAAATTACCGTTTTCATCCAATAATTTATTTCCAAAATCTCTATAATACTAATGTGATTCTATATCCTAAGTAGTTCTCTAAGTGTTTCCTACAGTAGCCCTGTATCTATTTCCCAACCCTTCTATGTTAGAAACCCAAGGATCTCTATAATCACTTGCGTTTACTAACCTTTCAGTATTCATAGAATACTGGTATTTATTAGGGTCATAATCTATTAATCCGTTATACCAAGGCATATTATTTATTATTTATTAAAAAGTCTGTTAAATAATTATCTAAATTTCTATATATTTTACCTCCATATTTAAATATTCCATGGCTTTCCATTAATCTTTTCATTAACTCGTCTCTATTTTTATTGAAATAAATTCTATTTATATAATCCTTTTCAACTGGATTAGATATTATAACTTCTCCAGACCTTCCATTAAGACTAGGTATAGTATTAGACAATACCCAATCTGAATTAGAGTTTTTCATTAATAATATTTGTCCTTCTGTCCAGTCCTTTCCAGCAGCAGGAAAACTCATAATACCATCATGTTGTAATATTAATTTAGGGCTGGCCATTCTTCCTACAGGTGTTACATAAGGCTTTCTTCCTTTAGGTGTCATATAAGGCTTCTTGTAGGCTCTTAATCCTTTAGGTGTCATATAAGGCTTCTTGTAGGCCCTTAATCCAGCAGGAGTTTCTCTTCCAAATAGTCTTCCTCTCTGTATTGCCCCTCTAAATGCCCTTGGAACATTTTCACTATTTTCTATCTAACTATTTACTCTTTGATATACTCTTCTATTATGATTTTTAGGTGATAAGAAACCTCTATTAGCATCAGCTATTTCATTTACTTGTGCCTCTGTAAGAGGTGCATTAGTATATATAGAACCTGTTCTTTCTACGTCTATTTTAGGGCTTCCTAAATTTCTTCTTGCATTATACCAATGAGGTTCTCCTAATATTATATCGTCTGGCTCTGCTCCTGCTTTATGAAGAGCCGCTTTTACTTGTTCATTCTCGGATAAAATTCTTCTTTGTTCCTTTATTGATTTTATTCTTAAATTTTTCCATATAGGAGCATCTGGAGCATCTTTTAATTCAACATTTAATTCTTTTATTTCATTTCCTACCTTAACTTTAAATTTTACTCTTCCTAATTGTTTTAATCCTCTGGCTGCATTTATAGCACCTACAGCTTTAGCAGATTTTACACCTTTCATTGCTTGTATACCTACTAAAATCTAGCCTAACTGTTTCCAATCTCCAAAAGTAAAATCTTCTCCACTATTTATTTTGGATACTAAATTTGCTCCACCCATACCTATAAGAACTCCTGCAAGTGTTTTTCCTCCCCATTTTATCAAATTAGTAAGAGTTTTCACTGCTCTTGCTCCTAAAGCAAAGTCTCCAATAATAGGAATAGCTCCAATCGCTCCTAATGTATAATCACCTAAAGTAGACCAAAATCCTGCTCCTTCTTTAGTGTGTGCATTAGCATAATGTCTTGCTCCCGCTGCTCCTAAACCTAAAGCAGCTGCAGAAAAAGGCTCAGGGTCTATAATAGAAACAACATCAGCAGCTAAAGAACCTACCATTCCCCAAAAATACTCAGGATTCTTTTTAATTACTTCTGAAAGACTGTATTCATCAATATTTTTTTCTGGCTGGTCTTCTGCTACAGGTAACTAAACTTCTAATCCAGAAACAGGTTGTTCTGTTTGTTGTTCTGTTTGTTGTTCTGGATTTTGCTGTCCCGCCTGTTGTTGAGCTGGCTATCCTGCCTATTGCTGAGCTTGAGACTATTGTTGTTCATAATTCTATCTGCCTTCAGCAGTCAATGTATCTGTTTCTAAAAAATGTTTCCAATTTATACCTGCTGCATTTAAAGCTTGTTTTATTTCGTCTAAATTTCCTAATTGTAAAGCATGTAAAGCATTTTCTAATTTCTCTTTATGTTCATCGGCATCTTTAAATGCAGAGCCTTCATAATTCTATTCAGGCAATTCTCTTATATATTCTTCTATTAGTTTTCCTAATGCTTGCTTTCTATTTTCAATTCCTCTATAATGTGTATTAGGATCTACTTTATCCATATCATCCCAATCACTTATATTTGGATTTTCTTGTCCTCCAAATACTTTCTTTATAAAAAATTTATCAAAATCACTTGGAGTATATTTAGGTAATCCTTCTAATCTTTTCTTTTCTTCCTTTTCCTCTTTTTTTCTTTTCTCTTCTTCACTATAGGAGTTTTCTTCTAGTTTTCTGTTTATATAATAAGCAGCATCACCGTAAGCTTCTCTTAATTTCTTTGCTAATGCATGATTATCTATCTGTTCCCCTTCGTATGTAGTATTTCGTACTCCGTTTATTACCTACATACCTGTTATTCCCCTGCTCATTAAGTCCTAATAAGCTGTTCTAAATCTTTCCTATTCTTTCTTACTCCAATTCTATGAAGCAATATAATCTTCCACTTCAGCGGCTGCTTTTTCATTAAATGTATTAGCATCTACTACTCTGTCATATCCAAAGTGCAAAGTGGTCCCACCCTATTGTAATTTTTTAATTTGTGCCATATAATATAGTAATTAATACAATAAAAGGAGCACACTAAAATAATGTACTCCTTCTTTATATAGTTCTTATACATTAAACCTACAGTAAGGAGCTTTGCAAATTTAATATATAATATAATTATTATCTAAAAAGAGCCTTTTTAAAAAGGCTCTAAAAGAGTAAAAATTAATATTTTACCCTTCTTACAAGGCGACCACCTCTTCTATAAACAGGTTCGCCTTCAGGTGCTTCCTCTGGTGCTCCCTCTGGTGCTGGTCCACCTGGACCTCCTTGAGCTAATTGCACAAGTGCTTGACATACAGCCATAGCTGTTTGGCAGTCTTGTGATTGAACTGCTTGAGCAGCTGCCTGGATTAATTGCATCATTGGGTCTTGTCCACCGCCCTGTTCTGGCATTGGGCCACCTTCTTGAAATCTATAAACTCCACTAGGAGTATAATTTCTAATGTTAATATTCATAAGTATTAATACTTTAATTTATTATTTTAACGACTTTGTTTGTCAGCATCTAATATAATTATATTAAAAACCATAAACCACGTTCATAAATATAATATATTCTTATATTGTAAAAAATGCAAATTTATAAAAATTTTTAAACGGGGGCATTTACATATTCAGGTTCTCTTTCGTCTTGTTTTTTTAACACTTTGAATATGTATTTTCCCAATGCTTTATAATCTTTATCTTCTTGAGATAAGTTTGCTTTTATAGCCTTCTTCAAAAGTATTTTAGTTTCTCTTCTTGAAACTATTCTTTCTCCACCTTTTAACTCCATTTGAGTACTTCCATCAGGAGCCAATACTTTCATTGTTATTTTATCAGTAGTATCTCCTTCATCTATATCAACTTCATCACCTACCTAAACTCCAGAATTTTGATTTAACTCTAAAACGTAAGCTACATCTTTTTCTGTAATAGGGGTCTCATCCATCGGTTTTCCTTTTGCTATAGATATCACTTCTAAATCATCATTTATAAAGATAATATCTAAAGGTATTTTAGTATTATGCATCCAGAAAGAGACGTCTTCAGGAGGATCATATGGAAATAACATTCCTTCATCGTCAGGTAATTCGTCAACAGTAGACAATCCTCTTTCCTTTTGCTCTTCTGTTTTTGCTATAAATACCTTATACTTTTTATTACGAACTATTACAATTCCTATATTTGATTTTTTCATTATCCCCAAGGTTTTAATGGATTTCTATTATCTCTTTCTCTTTGTTGTTCTAAAACAGGTAACATTATCCTATTCACCCAATTACGAGGGCTTGTTGGAACATAAGGAACTTTTGGCTTTTCTCTTCTTTGTTGTTCTTCCATTTGTCTTATTCTCCTATCCCTACCTACATTATATATCCTTCTATCCTATTCTCTTCTTCTTCTTTGTATTTCCCTAGTATAAGGCCTGTCTTTTAATCTTTCATTTCTTACTGCTGTCGTAGACAGTAAATTACCTGCTCTATGCTAAGTGGATTCTCTTGCAACATTTGACATATCTTCCATAAATTTTAATGAATCTAATGAATTGCCAAATCTTCTTGCATATTCTCTTCCTACATCATCAAATCCTTTTACTACAAGTTTCTTGGTTTCAGGATCCTCAAAGCCATGAGCCGTATGCTCAAATGCTCCAGGCATGTCATATAAATCTCCCTATGAAAAAGGATGCTTTGCTAAGTCTTCAGCGGCATCTCTATAAGAACTATAACCATAATAATTTGGAACAATATGCCCAAAGAATTCATTATTAAATTCACTTAATCTCATGGCTTTTTTATTTATGTCTGTTGTATTTCTAGGAAAACCGTATTCTGTATAGTCTCTATCAGAACCTAAAAATATTATTCCAGGAAGAGTATGAGGCCTTTGTCGTCCATCATCATAAGTATGCCCCAATGGATATAATTCTCTTCTTCCTCCAGATACAACAATTCTAGGTTTTATGGTATCCATCAAGTTTAATACCCTTTGTGTATTATATTTATTTTCAACCATATCTTTATATATGGCATTTCCTAGATTTCTATCTTCAAAATAATTTGAAAATTTAGACTAATTGGGGTCTTCTACTATATATTCTTCTATTATTTCCTCATCAGGTCTTTTTCTAGTATTATAGTCCCAATATAAATGTGATAAACTAATTGGAATCATTTTTCCTACATTAATTTAATTAGCCCTGTTCTATCTTCCGTATTATTCATTATCTCTTTTGTAAGCATTCTTCCACATTGTATAGCTATTTCATCCTTTTTAGAATTAGAAGCATCTTCAAATTCCTTTTTTAATTTTTCTATTTTGTCTGTTACTTCTTTTCTAAAAATTATTTCATTACATTCTATTTCTGCCTATTGTTTTCCTTCTGTATCAACAACAGGTATTCCTTTCTATGTTAATTCTTTTGAATTTTCCATATGATGTTTCCTGGCATGTAAAGCCCCTTCAGGAATAACATTTAAAGAACCTCCCTTTTTAAAGCTCTATGATCCTGTCATAAAATCATAATCACTTGAATTTATAGCTCCACCTTCTTTAAAAGAGGTCTATCTTCCATTTTGGTTTACTACTCCTACTCCATCGCCATTTAAAAATATATCTCTTCCTTTTCTGTCTTTTCCTATAGGTTTTCTTCCTTGTTTTTGGTCCTCATCTATGGAATCTACTTCTATATATTCTCCTTCTATAAAATCTTTTCCTTTTAAAGGGATTTTAATTTTCTTTAAAGAGCCTCCTTTTTTATACCTTTTAGGAGATTTCAAATCTCTATAATACTCATCAACTGGGACATTAAATATAAAGGACAGAACTTCAGGAGAATACATATGGAGTAAATCTCTCATATTATCTCCATATTTATTTTCATCTGTATCTTTTAAATTAATGAAAAATTCAGGAGAATATTGTTGTCCTTTAGACATATATTTAGCGGCAGCTATTCTTGCAACTAATTCTTCTGGCTAATAATATCTATCTGGATTTTGTTTTATAAAAGATATGTCTGCTCCTAATTTTTTAAGCCTTTCATCACTTAAATTCTCCCAATAGTCTTTTAATTGTTCCATTACTTTTTTAGAAGGAAAAGCATGGAATCTTTCATGTACTAAAAATTCATTAGGTGTTCCTTTATATGTTCCTGGTAAATAAATTATTCCGTCATCATAATAAGGATAAGGGTCTTTAGTATATACTATTTTTGCATTTTGTGGAGAATTTATTACTATTCCTCCTTCTTGATGTTTAATAATCCCTCCGTTTTTATATTCATTGTAATGTCTGATAAATACAGGATTTTCTTCTTCAACCGCATTATATTGAGGTTCGTTAATAGTGTAACCTTCTACTGCCCTTTCTATCTTATCACTCCAAGGTTTATAAGTTTTATATTTTTCTGTAAATAATTTAGCTTCTTCTGGAGACATTATTAAAATATCTCCCATTTGTTCTGCTCTATCAGCGGCTTTTCTCCAATCATCAATATAAAACAAATTTCCATTTTCGTCTTCTTGAACTTGTGGGAATACAACAGCCCCTCTATCATCAGTGAAATAGCCTAATATATGAGAAGAAACTCCTTTACCATCAGGACTTTGTATAACTCTTATTTCAGGTTCATTAAGTCTTTGAATAAATCTAGGATTCTATTCCATAGCATAATCAATTAGTTCACTTAATGGCCTAACTCTTGGTTTAGAAGATGCAGTCCTTACTCTGTTTCTTAAATTTTGAATATAATTTATAGGTTCAATTTTAATACCCTATTGTCCTCTTTGAATTTGATTTAATCCACCTTGTATATCCTAAGCATATCTTCCAGTATTTACAGAAGCCATTTGTGATCCTTTTATTTCTCCTAGTTCAGCTAAATCTCCCATATCAATTAATTTTTCCCAAGCTTCATTAGCAAATGCTAATCTATTTCTTGCTTTTTTATAAGCCCCACGAGAAAATGTTCCATAGGTTTTTCCCGCTTCATTTATAGCTTTATCTAATTTAGATTCTAGGTTTCCATAACTACCTAATAATCCTGCTGTTTTTTCTTTATTTTGCCAACTATAATTATCGAATGTTCCAGTCTTTTTTGCTCCTGCCATATTAAGCCATTTAACAGGGGCAGGAGCCCAGGCTGAACCTAAGATAGCATCTTGGACTGTCATGCCATCAGTTGATCCAAATAAATTTGATAGTCCTTTATTTAAAGCCATGCCTCCTGATATTACTGAACCAACTGGGCCGATAGCATTAACTCCAGCCTGAACAGCATCATAAGCTAAGTCCATATTTTTAGTAATGCTACCATATTTCCCTTGGTATTCTTTAGAAGGGCCATTCATTGCTTGCAAACCTGCACCTACTGCTCCCATTCCAAAAGAAGATATTCCAGCAGCACTACCAAAAATATTACCTACTCCAGCCATTCCATTGTTTACAAAAGCCGAACCTACTTGACCTAAACCGCTAGAAACTGCTCCTCCAGCAAATTTAGAAAACTTAGAATGGTTTCCCCAAGATTCTATTCCTTGACCTAATAATCCTGCACCTATTCCAACTGCACTAGTAGCACCAGATTTTAAACCATTAGTAAGTGAATTTTGTAAACTCTGTTGTAAACCTCCTTGAAGAAGTCCTCCAGCAATTCCTGATATTATATTTCCTCCTGTAGAATTACCAAAAATATAGGGAGCTAAAGCATTTGCTGTGGACATCCAACTTGCATAATTATTAGTATTCATATTAGAAACGGCAGCAGCAACATTAGTTCCACTATTAGCTTGTGGCTAAGCTCCTCCTATAGGACCAGAAGGATTCTCATATTTTAGTACTTTTCTCATGAATTACTTACTGTATAAAATGTTAATACACTGTGGATTAATGCCAAATCGTTTCCACTATATCTTACTTTTATTTTTATCCATTTATCTCTTATTTTTGTTTCTTTTCTAGCCGTCCAGTTTCCTGTTCCTAAATGAATTACATCTTCTAATTTCCTTTCTTCTTCATCAAATCCCTATAATACTGTATTAGGTAAATATTCCTTATCAGTATAATCTATTTGTTCTTTATAACTTTCAGGTAAATCTTTCTTACTTATAGTACTTACATCAATATCTTCAGGAATATATTGTAAAACCAAAGGAGGTTTATCATTCTCTGTCCAGGTTTCGTTCTTCTACATATAGGTTATAGAAGGTATCTATACTCTCCAAGTTCCTTCTTTATAATGAGAATTTCCTCTTATTCTTCCCTCTTTATTTATAGGAGAGTTTTTAATATGAGTAACAAGATTAAATTGATTCTCATCTTGAGACCAAACTATTTCAGTTCCAGATAGATTTTGGTAATCTACACCATTAGAGAACATTAATTGATATGTATGGTATATATCATCAAATTTGTCTATTCTATTATAATATAAAGGGAATATAGTAGATTTCTAATAATACTATCCATTTTTCATTTTTTGTGCTTCCCTCTAATTAAATATAGAACCGTTATATGCAACAATATCAGTGTACTTATTATTATAAAGAATATCTGAACCTAAATTCTAAAATAATTCTTTTGTTGCTTCTTGTCTGAAATATTCTAAAGGTTTTCCAGAAGAGAAATCATAATTATCTCCATTTATTTCAAAATGGAAAGATTCAGGCTCAGTTTTGTTGCTTATAATTCGGAAATCTTCCCATATCTTTTGTAAAGAAAGTTGGTCATTTACAACAAATTCAAATTCAAATGGATGAACTTTTCCGTACCATTTGGTAGGATATATAGTTTCCTGAATATCAATAATTCCTGCTTTTCCATGTTTCCAGAAATCTGTATTTAAAGAAGCACATTCTATTATTTTATTTCCATCTTTATCTAATATATAATTTCCTTGTCCATCTTTTTCATATTCTGGATATGGATTATTAAATACTTCTTCAGAAGTTACAGCTATTGTTTCTGATTTATTTGTTATAGTAACTGTTTTAGTCTAACCTTTATAATCACTATAGGTTATTTCTCCATTTACAGAAATTTTTAATGTCTATATAGGCTTCTTTTTAAAATCCGCTTCTTCTCCAGTGTATATTAAATAATGTTCATCATCTTTTTCTATTATTACAAAATTCTTATCGTTTCTATGCAAATCTTTTTCAAAACTAAACTGGAACTTCTATCCATATGTTTTATCCGTTTTAGAAAATCCTATATTTAAAGATTCAAAATCATCATATCTTAATTTAGTATAATATTTACTTCTCTTCTCTTCTCCTTCATACTAGTAAGTAATCTCTTCTGATTCTTTAATTATTGGAATATCTAATGTTATTCCACTACTTTCTGGATTCCAATAATTACTTTTCCAAAGTAATGCCATATATTTAGAAGTATCTCTATCAAATGAAAAATACTAATTATCAATATTGGCAGAATAAGAAGGAACCCAAGAATAGAAAGATATGAATTGGTTTATATATTCATTAAAACATAAACTCCATACATTTTCTTCTTCTGGTTTTTCTTTTCTATCGTCATAGAATGTAAACATTACATCTTTTTTATTATTATTGTAATGTGTCTTTACATTTCTAAGACCTATAGTTGGCTAAGTTTCTCTTTCTGATAAAGTTATGTTATCAACTAAGAATTTATTAACTTTAAAGTCAGATAATATTGTTATACCAGAGCCATTAACTGCCCATATTTTTTTGCTAACAGTATCAACACCATAAACAACACCTGTATCTGATTTTAATACACTTTCTGGCCATTGAGAGCCGACTGAATCTGATATAATATTTAATTCGTCTGGAAGGACTTTATTAGAATTAATAAATATTTGTCCTCCTGCTCCTTCTCCAGCAAAAGCTCTTTCATTAATTGCAGCTATTCCTATTCCATGCTCAAAAACAACTAATAAATTTCCATTCATTTCTACAAGAGCTGTTATACCACCATATTCAGAAGAATAATCTTGCGAGTAAGTGTTTAATGAATACCTATAATTATTTTTATAAGAATCTTGTATAGCTATTGCTGAGTATTGTATTCTATTTGAGAAAGTATCTTTTATATAATTAATATTATGTAACTCAAAATAGTTTTTGAATCCTAATGTATTTCTAAAACCATCATTATACAAATAAGAATCCTATAATTTATTTTCTCCTTTTGCTCCCAATTTAGTTCTTGGCCAAAAACTTCTAGGAGATCCCATTATAGCCTCTTCTGATACATAAGAATGGTCTACAGACCTTAAAGCATAATTGGTTGCTGATTTTACTCTTATAGTAATCCAACTTCCCATCTAAACAGCATTTAAATCACCGACAGCAATATTAGCCCATTTAGATTGGTTACTAACTGTATAATTATCTCTCCAAGTTTTTTTATCTATTATAACATCATTACTTGGAAGAGAAGGGTCATTAAAATTCCTAAATACTCTATAAGTAAAAGTATTTAAATAACAATCTCCTCTAAAACACTTTAATATTCTTTCATTATCTACTAAAGTAATACTTTCAAAATTATATCTATCAGAAATTGCAAAAAAGGAATCACTTGAGTTCATTCTGTCTAAATATTCCTATTGAGAGCCTCCTTCAATCCATGTTGCAGGATATATATTATAAGTAATTCCAGTTTCTAATTCTGAATCACTATTTATAGCTAAATAAGGAGAATACTATCCCCTGACTAAATTAGAAGCCTTATCTACATTCTTAGAAGATTTTTTATCTCCCATTTTCATAACACCATTATCATATTCTACATATTCAAATCTAAATGCTTCTTGTGTTTCCCCAATAGTAGATTTATATATATCTTCTCCGATAGCAGCTATAGGAATATCTTCTGTAACAGCAACTATTTTTACTTCTTTTAAATTTCCGCTAACATCATTTGTATAATTTTCCCATCTATAATGTCTTCCTGATTTAGTTAAATCTTTTGATCCAAAAGCAGGCTATATTTTAAATGAAGATCCATTAAAAAACTAATTATAATAAGGCTAATTTAATAGAAAATCTGGACATATTCCAGCATAAGCCGTCTTACTTAAATTTTCGCCAGGTTTATCAAATTCATATAACCTATCATCATAATCCTAAACTAAATATCTATCATTATCACAAAAACGTTCCACAACATACTTATACCCTCCATCTTTTGCATCTGTTTCATAAGAATCTCTATACTTAATAACAGGAGCTTTTAATACATTATCCATAGGTAATAAATACATCTGGGCTAAAATATTAGGAACACATTTCTATCTTACAAAGAATAGCCCTCTTATTCCTAATAATCTTAGATAGTCAGATACTTCTTTTGGTATATTAAAAGTTATGCTGAATACTTTTTCTTCTTCATCCTATTCCTTTGCATCTAAATAACAAACACCTCTTGCATTAGAAAATTTCCAATTTGTTATTTCTGGTGTCCATCCATCATCATCTACTCTGATATAATTTCTAGAAGGAGGCGCACCTTCTACAGATTCTTTAAAAAATTCTGGATAATTTACATCAATTTCTGATTTATTTAATGTACCTCCTAATGTATTATAAACATTTGATAAATTTCCATTATTGTATATAAATACTACTCCAAATCTATAGTATTCTTTATTAAAATACCCAACATTATTATAAATATTATAGGAATTATAATATTCCCAAGAATCTTCTGTTCTAGAAATGTCTACATATTTATTACTAACATTACCTATAAGATTTGATTTTATATCGTAGGTTAATTTTGGGTAAATTCTTAAAGCTAAATCAGAAAGTTCTCTGTAGTTATCAGTATTTTTTACTATGTTCCCAAAAAATAATATATTTTTACACTATGCTTGTGCCAATAAATGATTAGGATTAAATCTGGAGATATTTAGTAAATTTGGATCTAATTCCTCTGTTTCTTCATTTCCAGTAACTTGAATTACTAATCTATCAGAATTTACTGGAAATCTTTTATATAACTTTCTAAGAGAATAAACTCTATTTTGACCATAATCTGCAAAAATTCTTATATAATATACTTTTAAATAAGCATATCCTTTATCAAGATTATTTAATCTCAATTTTATTCCTTTATCAGTCGCTTGATTTTTTATTCCTCCATCCATTGATAAAGGATCACAATCAGTTCCTATAAACACAGGAATAGGTCCAGATTCTGCAATAAAATCACTTTCATTATCATCGGCATCACAATATGTAAAATAAAATACATATTCTCCTACAGGTAAAGTTCCTTTTATAAATCCCAAATATGAAATAGCTGGATTTGTAGAAAACTGGTAATATAAAGAAGTATCTTTATCAAAATTATCTTCTTCATAAATATTAGTATCGTTTTCTCCAATTCTATCTACTATCTCATATGTATTAAATTCTCTTGTACTGAATCTAGAATTTATAAGTCTTGGTAAATTTTTATCGTCATTTAATATAAGATTTACAGAACCATCATAAGAAGGCTGTACTTCTATATTAACAGGATGATTTAAATCAAAATTAAATTTAGGTGTATCTAAATCTATTAAAGAACCTGCATAATATTTAATATGATCTCCATCGTATTCTTTAATTCCCTCTATAGGAGTTATTCCATCTTCTGCATAAAAATTATCGTTCTTCTTTATTATATAATTTCCCTTTTGGTCTTTATAATAGATTTCTTGTATAATGCCGTTTCCCCCTTCTATTATTTTTGCTTTATATAAAAGCTGTCCATTTAATGTATTTAAAACGGCATTATCTGGAATATTATTTTCATCTATGTTGTGGGATACTTGTAAATTATGAAATGGATTATATTCATAAGCCATATATCCCTTATTTCTTTGTGAATATAAATAAGTATTTATTTGTGCCATAATTATACGCTTTCCCAATTATTTGTGTCTTCAACATCTTTAAATACTGGATATTCCATTTTCATTTTAGGAAAAGCTTCAATAGCTTTGGCTTTTAAATTTGCATATTCAGCTTCTTTGGATAGCCAAGCTATATACTAACAAGGATATTTTAAACTGCTTTTTTCTACTTTATTTGCTTCTACTAAAATTTTATTACTTTCTGTATTTATATCAAAATATTCGCTAAGTTCAGCACTTTGTTCTAAGCCTCCAGTAGAATTTACTAAATAAATTGCTCCATTCTTTAAAGGCCTTCCATAAACATCACTAGTTGCTCCAGTTGAAACATCCATAACAATATTTGTGGCATTTAATAAATTCTAAGACTCGCTTACTAATCCTGATACTTTATTAGAAGACCAGTATGATATAGGCTATTCTGACAATTTCTATTCAAATTTAGTAGGTAATTTAAAAATAGCTAATTCTTTCCTTATATAAGTCTGATTTTCTCCTAGTAAATTTTTAATACCATTTTCCAGTAAATTATTATAAGAACTTATTACATTGTTTGCATTTGAACCTTCGAAGATATACTCCAAATAAGCTCTTATTATAAGCTTTACTTCATAAGCAGAATCAATATAAGTATATCCTCCTTCTCCTCCTGTATCTCCTCCTGTTATATGCAACTCTACATTTTTTGGTTTTCCAAAAGTAAATACAAAATTATTCATATAATGTTTAAAGATATTATGGTTTTCGTCAGCATCAGCTTCTCCAATAGATTCTGATAATGGAGTATTATACATGAATAACTATCCATCACTTATCTTTTGTGAATCAGATTTATTATCCCATATATTTTTTAATGCTGTATTTTGGAATCCAACTTTTGTATTTCTCCACATTTTTGGAAATAGAGCATATTCTCCTTCTTTATTGGTTTTCCACCAAATTCTGCAGAATTGAGAACTGTTTGATAATATAGCTAATTCATCGTTCCAATCTTTTACAGCCGTTCCTAAATAATCAGCATTTATCATCCCAACTAAAGAATAATATTGATTTTTACTTTCCCATATATTCTATATACTTTTTATTCCAAATTCTTCCTAACTACCTAAATCTATAACCCTGTTTTTTCGAGAACTGTTTTTTGCATTGAAATAGTCATATTCATCCTATGGATCTATCCAATCCTAGTTGTCTTTATATGAAGAACTATTAAAAGTCATTACAAAAGAATCTTCGTTTTCTCTAAACGGATCCCATTTTCCTTCATGGTCTTCTGGTCTTGGAATATTCCATTTTTCAGTCGCAAATGTTGTTCCTTGTCTAACTTTCCTATTTCCTTCTCCAGGTTCATAGTATCTGCCAACTTCTTTATTTGCTACAACACCTATTCCTTTATGTTTTCCATATGACTTTAATAAATATCCATATAAACGATTGTCATACATACTAAATCCTTTTTCTAAGTAATCATATATAGATTCAAATGCTGTTGCTACATATACATTCTCTGTAGATGGACTATAGACAATACATTTATCATATAAATCTATATTTCCGCTTATAGCTCCTGTGTCAGGATTAAAATTTAAGTTTCCAAAACATAACTAAAATTCATCATCGGGTATGAATTTTGAATCCACATATTCCCCATAAGGTTCATTATTTTCATTAACGTCTCCCAAATGAAAAGTTGTCCATGCTTCTCCTTCTTTGTTCTTTCCAACTTTTTTCTGCTCACCTTTCCATTCCATCTATATTTCTATATAACCTTTTGTTGCTATTAATTCCTGGCTATTTTGGTCTTCCGTTTCCCCTGGAGTTGCAGGAAGAACTTCATCAGGAACATCTTCTGGGTTTAATTCTCTATCGTTTCCTTTAGTTCCTCCTGTTGATGTTCCCCCTCCTGTTCCACCTATACGTATAGCAGTTTCTTCATCAACTGTTCGGAAATATTGATTTTTAACAGTTCCAGAATTAGCTTGAAGTCTTCTTTTAGAACTAGAAACCTCTTTTTCTTTTTCAAAAGTAGGTTTAATAGTTGCCCCACTAGTTATATTTTCTATTTCTATTTCTTTTGGATAATAACTTTTATCATCAACTTCTATATTATAATCAAGACGTAGATTAATATTATGCGATTTTACATAACCATATCTTAAAATATCTTCTGATATAGAAGATATTCCTCCATATTGTTTTTCAGAACTTGTACCAAAATCTTTATATTTAGTATTTCCATTAAATAATATATTTAATTTTTCATAATATATTTTTGCTTCTCCAGTATAATAATTTTCTTCATAAGAAGTTTCTACACTATCGCTTTCTTCTGGGATAGACGCATATTTAATAGTTCCTTGTGTTTGTATTGCTGTTATTGTTTCTCCTGAGGTTATTTCTGGAACGTCGTCTTGATACCCTATTCCCTATATAATTCCATCCTAAATAGGAGGCCTTGCCTATAATCCAAAATTTTCAATATTTAAAATCTCTTCCGTTTGTTCAATATTTTCTTCAGGACATCTATAATAAGTCACTCCTAAATAATTTATAGTTTCCAAAGAAGAAGAACAGGAAGGTTGGATTTTAGAATAAATTTTATCTCCTATTTTAACATAATTTATTTGTTCTTTTATATCAACCGCTACATATTTTATTATAGTATGGTCATTCATTTTTTCAAATCTTACATAATCTTTTTCTTTTATAGAATATAATTGTCCTTGTAGTTCCGTTACATCATCATCTATAACAAGGTCTCCCTATTGATTTGTAGTTGTTTTATAATATTTTTTATTTTCGTATGTAACAGTTACTGGCCAATCATTTATTTCTTCATTATTTCCATATCCTGGATAATTCTCATTTGTATAAGGGAGTAAATAATAATTCTAAAAAGGCTCTAAATAAAGAGTCATATCTGTATCATCTACTTTTACATCAATAGAACTAAGGGGATCACGAGGCTTTAATTTAGTTCCTTGAGCCTCTTCTTCTTCTTTTTTAAAGTCAGCATCAAGTGAAGGAAATATATCTCCATTGTCATTTTTTGGTTTTCCATAATCTTTTATGAATTCATCACTGTTAGCATAATAACAATTATTAAATAATGGTGTAGTTAAAACAAATCTATATTCATCTTCTATATAAGATTTTGGCATAACATATATTCCTTTTATTTTGACATCACTATTCCCGTCTTTAATAATTACTAAATTTTTATTTGCTTTTAAATTAATGATTTCCATAGATTTTCCATCATATTCATCTTCTCCTATTTTATATTTAAAAGCTTTTTCTGAATTTATTAGTATATTATAATCATCCTAGGTACTGTTATCCCTTTCTAAAGTTATTTCATTAACAACAAGTGATTTCTTTTGGTCTTCAATATGTGCGTTTCCGCTATCATATTTTATCAATAATGGTTTTTCAGTAGTAAAGAAAGAAGGTTCAATTACCTTTCTGCCCTCTTCTTCCTTTTCTTCAAAAGTTTCCCATTCTTCTAAGGAAGGCTATAAACTGCTTTCTCCAAATTCTACATCATGAGATATTTTTACTAAATATAAAGTTCTAGAACTTAAACTGTTTTCAGAATCCGTATCAATATCAAAAGTTTCTGTAAATACTCCATTATAACTTTCTCTGTCTTCTACATAATAAGTCATTACAGGATCTGTATTTCCTCTATTACCTATATCTATAATATCATAAAATTCAAATTTAACATTTTTTATTTTAGAATTATACATAGGATATGATTCCCAGCCATAAGTTAATGTAATAGAATCATCAGAATTGTAATATCTCCAATTATTTAATTGGAATATACCTGTACCTATTTTATTTAAATCTATACTTCCAGTAACTTCTAAATTAGTCATTCCTCCAAATGTCATTCCAGGAAGTAAGGTATAATCTATAATAGTTGAACTTGGATCTTCTAGTTTTATTTTATGTTTATTTTGGATGCTATATAATTTTGTAAATTTATTATAGGAAATATTAGTATTTTCTTCTTTATCAGTAAGGCCTTTATTACCATCTATCTTATAAAAGGTTATTGGACCATAATTATCTTTTGAATATTCTGGATCTCCTTCCTGTCCTTCATTCTATATAAGACAATCGTTTATATATCCATATTCCTAATAACTATCTCCCTAATTTGAATTGCCAAAAAATCCATCAGGAAAATTATAAGTATAATATGAATATATACATAAAGAATATGTGTCTCCACTTTTATATCCGCTTATAGCATAATTAAAAGATTGTATGGTATTCAACTGCATTTTAAGATATAAAGGCCCAACAAGTTTTTTCCCGTAAGTGTTTACAGGTAATGCTTGTCTTTCTGCTATAAGTGCTTTATCGCCCTTTGTTTTATCGCTACTAGGTTTAGGTTTCTTTCCTCCTATAAAATATCCTTTATTAAAAATATCAATAGAAGAGTCCTCCTCCTTATCATCAATTATAGAAGTCCCATCAAACCTTTTTAAGGAAGGGGTTATATCAACAAATTCATTTTGGGAATTTAAAATTCCTATTGAAAAAGTAATAATATTATTTTTTAATAAATTTGCTTTTTCTCCTTCTCCTTTTATATTATTGTAATTGGATAAAAATTTAGATATTGTATCTTTTATATAAGAGGTCTCCTAATTCTCATCCTCATAAAAAGAGAATTTATCTCCAGCCCTTATTATATTTATATCCTCTAATAAATTTAAATCTTTTTCACAATTTACTAAAGGAACTAATATTATATCAGTTTTTAATGTAGTGGCTTCATCAATATCTGTTATTTCATTTTCAATATTAAAGTCTTCACCTTCACTGTTCGGTTCATTAAAAAAATAATTTATATCAATATTCCCACTTTTTAATCCGTCATATTCAGGCCCAAGCTTTCTTTCTGGAGAAGGAAATGAACCTAACTATCCCCTATTAGTTATAGGATTATATGCAGCTACATATATAACGCCTCCATATTCTTTCATTCCTATTGGAACATATCCAGAAGGCAAAAAAGCATTGTCTACTCTTGCGTTGCCCATATCATTTTGAAGAACATTTTCATTGCCATTCATTGTTAATAGTGTGGCATTAAGGGCATAGGAAAGAGTAGACTAACCTTGCTATAGGGGACTTGTATCCATTTGCAGGCCTCCATTAAAAGAATTTTGTGCGAATTGTTGTGCCATACTTATAAGTATTTATATTTATTATAAGATGTAAGCAAGTCATACATCTTTAAAGGATCTCTTACTATAATTAACTCTGCTTCTTTAGTAGACAGAGTTTCATAATATCGTGTATATTTAAAGGATTGGTAAGGCCATTTTATTCTGAATATATATTGTTTCCCTCTTTCTGAAACTTTACATTCTTCTAATATCCTAAACATAAAAACTTTTTTAAACAGAATGTTTTTCTTTCTAGCTGTTTTGATTTGTTTTAAATATTCTTCAAACTATTTTTTTGTAAGGGCAAAATAGTAATAACCGTCCCATTGTATTCCTCTTCTTTTATACATGAAGCGTATCTTTCTTGCTAATTTATTAGCATAATAACTAAAATTACGCAGCCCATTCTTCATTAGTTTTCCGATAAAACATTTAAATCTATTATCAGAAATGCTCACATCGCTGCCGTAACTATTACATAAATATATCATACTCCATCCATAATTCACAATTTTCTTTAAATCGTCCATTTTAACTTGTGGATATAATGAATGAAGCCTTTCAAAATAATCTTTAGTTTTAGTGAGTTTCATTAACAGTATTGTTTTCCTTTATTAGTGTTTTCTATTATTTTATTTTTTAATTCTCCACTAACATATACTTTGGTTTCTTTCCATCTTCCTTCTACAGAATTGCCTCTTAATTGTAAAATAATATTATTACCAGTAAAATCCGATTCTAAAAAATCTACTCCTTTAAAAGCACCATTTTTTCTGGCTTTAACAAAATCATCTCCAGAAACTCTTTTCATAAACATATAGGCTTTCTTAGCTTTAACAGGCAATTCAAACTGTGCATTATCATCAATAATATCGTTTAATACCATATAAACGCTATCTTTGATTATTTTCTTTATCAAAGACTTTTTCTAAGATTTATTTAGCCCTTTTAATCCTTTTAATTTATCATAAGGAAATTTAATCAACATCTAATCTAAATTAAAAGCATGTCCAGTAGATAAGTTTTTCATCTTAATGGTTTATATGATTTTCCATACGCAGCTCTATCCCAAGAGCCTTTAACTTCTAATATATTATTCATATCATTTTGATTAAGTCTTTGTATTCTAGCCTAATCACATAATCTATTCCATTCTGCTTTTAATAGATTAGCTACTTGTATTACTTGTGCATTATTAGTAATAATACCTTCTTTAAATTTCTAAGTATAAGCCACATAGCAAGCTATTGCTGCTGCTTCTTTATCAGTAATTTCTGGAAGACCTTCATCATCCATAAATATTCCTTTATATAGAATTTTTATAGGCCCATAATTATGGCTAAAATATAATGTATTGCCTATCTATTCATATTTTGCCATTTTCCCACTCATATAAAAAGGAGATTTAAATGCTTTCTCTCTTTCTATAGCATTTTCAACAAAATGTGATACAGGTTCTCCATTATCAGAATAATTAGTTGTGTGTTCCCAGTCTTCAAATCCATAAGTAACGGCTTCTACTTCTATAGCATTACAAGGTAAATCGACTGTTAAAGACTCGTCTAAAGTAGTACAAAATCTATATAATTTTACATTTTTGTTTCCTATTAAATTCCAGGCAACTAGTCCAATTTCTTCAAAGTCCTCTGTTTGTAAATCTAATCCATACAAACTATTTGTCAAAAATTGAGCATAATGAAAATTTTGTAATTCCATAATTAACCTTTATTATATTCTTGATTATTAGCTTTTATTGGAGTAGCTAACTATCTATAATATTGTATTTTCTTTTTTGTAAGTTTTTCTTGGATAATACTATTTATAAAGGACATATTATCAGTAGATAAACCTTCGCCATCTTCTCCGCCTTCGCAAGGACAAGAATAACCTTCTAACTAACGAGGATCTTTAAAAACAGCCGTTATAGAAACCTGCTCTACATAAAGAGTTCCAAATAAATAACAGTCGTACATTCCATTAGAATTGGGAGAACAGTCTATATAAACCCAAGGCTTATTTTTTCCTCTTTTTCTATATTTCTAATAATTAGGAGAAATATCTAAAGCTGAAGAATAAACAAGAAAAGAATTTTGTCTATCTGTGCTTCCTATATATTTTATTGCCCTATTTAGTCCCATATCAGATAAAATCTAAGGTATTTCAAAATGGGCTATTGGAGTTCCACATACTTCTTTATTGCAAGGACAATTATCCATTTGTTTGCAATCTACTGGAATACAATTTATAGATAGATATAAATCCTATCCTAATGATATCCCTTTTAATGTATATTCTTTAATGATTGCCAATCGTTCATTAACTATCTCATCTTCTAACTATTCCATTGACATGGACATATTTTGGTGTAATCCCCTTAGTCCAGAAACTACATCATTACGAATGGCATCTGCTAATTTTCTAATTGGTGTCCACATATTACTATAAAATTAAAAAACTGGAATGGGCGAGAGCCCACCCCAGCTATTATGTTTTAATATTTAACTAGAGAATTACGATTTATCAGTTTCCTGTTCCTGTTCCACTATCATCTCCAGAAACTACGTCATTTCCTTCTTCTGTTCCTTCAGAATCTCCAGAAGTTTCAGGAACGGTCTTTATTGTTACGCCTAAACCAGTCAAAGCGGTTTCAAAAGCATCCTTTACACTATCGTCAACATAGAATACATGAGTAGTATAAGATTGAACTCCCATACCAACTGCTTCTCCTGCAATACCTACTCTAACTCCAGATTTTTGATGGATAGTATATTGAGTATATTGTCCGCCTCTTGCTGGTGCTTCATCTTCTAGAGGAGCATCCCATCTAGTGTTATAAGTAGTAGGTATTCTAAGATTGTGAATCATCCAAGCATAATTACCAAATGCTTCAACATTAGGAGTGATTTCTACTTGATTATCTCCCAATTCTTCGTCTTCTTGAAGAACAACACCTTCAGCAATAACTTCAAATTCGCCAAGATTAGAGCAACAAGCAACTGTCATTCCGCCTTCAGCATTATACTTTTCGAGATTTGCAGTTCTGATAATTTGATAGTCATACTTTCCAGTGAACTTTATTACTCCTTCACCTTCGTTTGTTACAACTAAAAGATCTTCATCAGTATAAAGTAAAGCATACTTCTTTGCGATGGCTATAATTCTTTTAACTATTTCATTGGAATCTTTAAGTGCGTTGTTTTCTATATCAGATGCTTTAACAGGGAATTCTATATAGAGAGGCTTTCCTTTATATACTAAATTATTAGCATAGAAAGAATCTTGGCTGGACATTGCAAGACCAATATAGAATACAAATCTATAAGTGCCTGCTTCTGTTATAAAGTCATCTAAAACAAAAGTTACTTCTGCTGGAGAGCCAGCTGCATATTCTCTCTTATAAACAGCTTCTATGTTTTTATCTGTAAACTTAAAGTGCTTTTTAATCACTAATATTTTATCATCTCCTTTTTGAGACGATACGAAAATGTTCTGACCGTTATAGGTATCAGAATTGATAATGGTTTGTCTTGTAAATTCAAACATAATTTTTTAATTAATTTTTAGCATTTTATTGCTGTGCTTCTTGCTATTGCTGAGCTGGATTAGCAATAGACTGTGTAACTATTGGATGTGATTGTAGCCTAGGATCTGCACTGTTCTCCATGACTAAGTGTACCAACTCATTTATTATCTCTTGACAGACATAATCTGGAAACTCCATCATCTAAGAAGTATCTTCTGTCAAGTCTAATTGCTCCTGAGTAAGACGAATCCACTGAGGGGCTTTAATATAGTCTACGTAAACGCTATCTAGAGTAAATAGACTGTTGTCTTTGCCATAACGAATTTCTAATCTTACATTAGAATTATTTCCATAACGGACTTCTCCTGCTCTTTCTACTTTATCATATACATTTGTAGTATTATCAGTTTTAGTGGCCGCTCTTTTCTACTAATATCCAGATTCATTAATGTTTCTTACATTATACTGATATGTACTATAAACATACTGTTCTAATGTATCTTCAAAATCATATACTGTTTGCTAAGTAGATGTATTTATAACTCCTACAACCCTTTCTCCAATAACTACATTTTTTATGTATATATTTGTTGTGGAACCTTCTTCTACTTCATAAGTGTCATATGATAGTAAAACAGTTCCTTCGTCGTCTAATACTGAATATTTTGGTTGCTCTTTAAATTGAAAAGTTCTAGATATTCCGTTTTTTGGAGATATGTAATCGTTTTTGTCATCAATATAAGTATCACCATATAAACTACTTTTAGTAGAGCTTTTTAAATGGGTAATATCAATATTTCCGGGATCAGTCGGTACATTTATTTTATCGTTAGGAACACGACCAAAACCTCCTTGTACATTGATTTTTCCTCCGTTTTCTAAATCAGTATTTACATTATGGATATAATAGTAAGGTCTTTTATATGTAGGTCTCATATAAAAGTTATTTATAATTTGAGACCACAAATCGGCAGTCAATCTAGTTGCCCCGAATTGCACATATGTTCCTGCATCATAACATTTAAAAGGTTTATTCACTTTAAAGTTACATATGCAATTTAATATATGTAGATAGTCCTTTGGTAAATTAAATTCATATATAGCTCCCCACATAGCATCTGCTGCTGTTACATTGTTAACTGGTTTATCGTTATTTGCTTTTAGAACGCAAGAAGACTTTAATACCCTTAAATCATCAGTTGTCTGTTGATTTATATCATAAATATTATACCTTTTGTTTGTATATTGGTTTATGGCTTTGTTAAAAAGATAATTAAAATCTTCAAGCAGCAAACTAGGGGCTTGAACTTTATTTAACTCTATTAATACGCCTTCATAGACTTGTCTGGCAGTCATTTAAAATACTTTTAAATAATTAATCTTCCATTAATTCTGGATAAGTATCTCTTTTTATTAAGTCTAGAAGATTTTTATGTTTAGGATCTTTTAAATATAATATGGCAGCTTCGTCAGTAGCTCCCAAAACAACATTGTCTGAGTATATATATAATTTATTTTTAAAATTAATAATATGTTTTTCTCGAGCATCTACAAATAAAAGTCTTATAGATAAATCTCCTCCAGTATAAAGATTAATAATTTTATCTGGGTCTTTTTCAGCCAGTTGAATCAAATAATCAGTAATATCGGCATCTGGCATATTGGTCATATTCTTACCTAAAAGTCTGGCCATTTTAACCCTGCCATCATATCCTCTTGAATCAGTATAGATAAATTGACAAGCATCAAATATTTTCTTTTTCTTGGATACTCTTCTTACTGCTTCTTCTCCTGGTCTTTCAACATAAAGTTCCGCAATTCCAAATCGTGGCTAATGAGAACTCCATCCCATAGTACCATCAATTAGAAGATTGCCATTTGAATCTTTTGCATATCTATCTGGAGCAATTAATTTACAATGTTTAATAGCTTCCCAAATAGCTCTTTCTCTTGTGTCATCTAAATTGAAAGTAGTGCCATCTACAATAGTAAATACATCAGACTCTTTTATAAATTCATCTGGATCTTTTTTCTTATCTTCTTCTGATAAAATCAAGTCATTATGTGAATCTACCTTTTTAACACAATCTGCATATCTTCCTGTTCTAGGATCTTTAGAAGGCTGAATTTTATATTCAATTCCTACTTTTCCGTTTACGCTTCTTAATACAATTTTATTTGACTGTTCTATATCTAACTTTGTTGTTTGTGAGTCATTTACTTTCTTTGCCATATTAATTCATTAATCATTTTATATATTATAATATGTAGAGGAGATTGAACTCCTCTACATTATCTATCTTAAAGTTTTTTATTAAAGTTCTCTTAAGATATAAGAACGATAAGGATTGAACACTGCAATACCAGAGTAACCCCAGTTAATCAACTTGCTACCAGCAACTGGGCTAGAAACTACTCCAGAACTTAAACCGTTTTCACCACCAACACCAAGATACTTGTTGGAAATGAAGTCGCCACCCTTCAAAGTAAAGAGAGCGATAGGAGGTTGAGAAGAAGTCTTATCCGCAGTAAGGTCTAATGCAAGACCATATCCCTTGTCATAACCAAATTCTCTAGAGAATGTTCTATCTACAGTAAAGCTGATGCTATTTCCTGCATAAGTATAAGTATCATAAGTAGCACCGACCTTTACGTAGTCATTAGCCTTTTGAGACCATAAGAATGTGCCATCAGTATGATAATCAGCAAGATATTTACCAAGAACACTTTGTACATCATTCCAAAGCTTTTCGTTGCAGATGAATAAATAGTGATTACCAGTAGGGTTATCAGCTTTTTGATTCAATGCAGCAAGAGCAGTATGGAATACTTCAAGAGTTAACTTATTATAAGCATACTTAGAAGCATACTTTTCAACTTGCGGAATCAAACCCTCACCTATATAAATAGGTCTATTGGTGTCTGGGTCTACAATAGTCGGTTTGCCATTAGCATCAATATTACCTTTATTGAATAACAAACCTTGGTTTCTAACTAACAAGAAGTTTTCGAGCAAGTTCTTTTGAACTTTATCCATACGATAAAGAGTTTCGCTCAAATCTCCTTGATTCTTTCCTTCACTAATCTTAATGAAGGTATCTTCATGTGCAGCATATAAAGCAGAATAAGAAGCATCAACACGGTGAGTAGTAATATAGCCTCTGTGCTTTTCTACATTAGATTGCCATTTGCAATAGCCTTCTTCGTGAAGCTCTGGCATAGCAACACTAATGAAACGAGTCTTCATTCCTGGTTGACAAGCACTTAAATCAAGTTCAGTGTCATAGTTATTATCAATAAGTCTTACTGTTACACACCAGTAATTATCAGCTTTTCTGATAGGTCTTGCAACAACTTGACACATTTGACCGCTTTCTTCAATCTTAAAGATGTCATACTTTTCATAGTATCTCTCTTTAAATGCCATTTCGATTTCCGCTCCATTTGCTCCAGTAGATTCTGGAACTGCTGCAAATTCAACTCTCTTGATGTAGTTAGTTTCTACTTCCCATTCAAACATCATAGAATCTATTGATTGATACTTACTTTTGCTCTTTTGATCTTGATAGAAAATGTTTTTCAAAGATTCAGTTAAATAAGTAGCAGTCAGATTTGGATAAAGTCTAGAAACAACACCAAGTCTTTCTGGTTTTGTACCCAAATATTTGTAAAAATCCTCATAGGTTCGGGTATCACCCATGGTAGGAATATTGCTAGTAAATGATGCAATTCTCATATTTTCTATTTAACACTTTTATATATAATGTCAATCTAAATCTTCTATTGATTTGATTGGCTGTCTATAACTATTATGTCCGGCAGAAGGTTGTCTTTGTATTACAACATTTGAAGGATTTTCTTTCTATCCATCTGCCAATCCTTGGTAGTAACGTGCTTCTGAAACACGCTTAATCTCATTAATAAAATAGTCAGAAATGTTATTTATAGCTTCCTCACCATTTAACATAAACCAAGCTGCTCTTATTGCTTGATTAGGGTCTTGGATAGCTTTATAGAAATAATTCATTCCATTTTGATCTTGTCCAAGCATAAATGCCGCTAATTCCTCCTTATCGGCGTCTTCCATATTGATGTCTAGATTTCCCAATCTATCAAATCCTTGGATAGCATTTACTACGTTATTTTGATAATTCATAAAAGCCTCCTGTTGCTGTTGTTCATAATCAGCCTAGGCCTGCATTTCTTCGTAGTCTTCTCTTTGCTTGTATTCGTTTCTAATACCATCTACCTGCTTCTTATAAAGATCTTCATCAAATTTAGCTGTATTTAAAGCCTATTCTATTTGAGCATCACTAAGTTCCCCAACTCTAGATTCTAGATCTAAAATATACAGTTCATCGTCTGATAAATCGTCTACTTTATAAGCAGGAACACTATTTTGATCTACATAAGAATTTATTGCCTGTTGTTGGACAGCTGTCAAATAATCCTGCGGTGTTAAACCGCTTTGTCTCATATTATTTAATAAAGCCACTTCTTGATCAGCCAATCCATACTTATCCTCTATAGCAGCTTCTTGTTGTCCAGTAGGCGTATTAAGAATATTAATCTATTCTTCCCTACTTAAACTGTCCCAATCTCTTTCTTCTATTTGTCCATATTCGTTTTCGAATTTAATTCTGGACGGATCTGAAATCCCCTTACTTCTTAAAAAATCAGTGGTAAAATCTTCGGTTTCAGAATTATCACTGGAATTATTTTCATAAGGCTCTTCCTGGCCACCATAATTAGATTCTGAATAAGAATTACTTTCTTCTTGTTCTTCTTGTTCAAAATCATCAATTTCATCAATTCCTATTGCCATATTTATATAATTTATATATTAGTATCTTAAATATACTTAAATGTTAAAAAATGTCAAAATTTTTTTTTAAATTTATTAAGAGATGTTAACATCTTCTGTTAAAAAATAACCTTCTTCATCTATAGTTCCTTCTATAGTAAAAGTTTTGGTTCCGGTTCCATTTCTTGCCTGTCCTTTAAATCTAGCTTTATTTTCGCTATTGTTTTTATATTCCGAATAATCAAATTTACAAGAATACTAAACATTATTATATGTATACTCAACTATAAAGTAATTATTTATTATTCTGTCTTCAGCTTCTTCTCCCAAAAATGTTTTTCCTGGGATATCTTCGTCTTCATCTTCTTCTCCTCCCTCTTGATACACTGTAAGTAAATTAGATATTTCAATATTTTGGCTTGATTCTATTTTATCAATCTATAATATTGATTTTCCTTCTTCTGTTTTTAAAGAAAAACTTCCAGAAAATTCCTATAACGAATTTACAATTAAATCTCCTCTATTAGAAACAGAAATACTTTCATTTATAGATTCTAACCCATTTATATTTTTAACGTTTAAAGAATCTATGTTTGGAAGATTTAATAATAAATTAATTAAACTTCCATTATCATCAGCTATATATAAAGCTTTTTTGTCTTCTATATAAACTATACCTTGTGAGACCTCTTGAGCATCTTCTAATGTGGGATAAATAAACCCAATGTTTTTTAATGCTTGATACTTCTAATCTAAAGAAGTTTCCTACTCTACTTTAAAAGAAACATAGTCGTTACTTATTTCCCCTTTTAATGTATAAGTTTCTCCATTATTAATAATGTATATACTCCCGTCATCGGCTATGTATATTCCATCTTCAGTTTCTTCACTTATATCATCTGTTTGTTTAATAAAGTAAGAGTCAGAACTTCCACCTATTTTTCCATCTTTAAATAAATTAAAGAATTGTTTTCCGACTCTTACTTTTATTTCTCCTTTTGTATTTAGAACTAAATCAGTATTTCCTTTTCCAATTTCTCCATAGGATCTACCAAACATCTAAAAATCATTCATAATATTAAATATTGTAAAGCTTTTAAAATAAATGCAATAATAGCACCTGTTCCTACAAATATAGTGTTTTCAAATATTTTACTCTTTTCTTTCTTATCTATCCATACTCCTATTAAAGCAAAAAATAGCAAAGATATAATTCCTGCCCATATTGAATACGAAAGACAATAAGTTGCAGACCATCCAGATAACAATAATCCAAATATCTTAAAAGCTTTCTTTTTTAGCCATTCTTTCATTATAAACTATTTAGGAATTTTTTCCATTCAGAACTTGTACTTCTTTCAGTAGTAGCTTTGCCTTCTTTACTATATATCTTAAAGTCATTCCATCCTATAATGCCTGGGCAGATTTTTCCAGATATATCATAATGTCTTACTACATTTTCCTTTGAGATGTTATACAAGTCCATTAAATATCTTACTAGTTTTTTGGCATTTTCTATTGAAGCTTCTGTAAAATACCATCCTGCGTGATTAGCCGCAGAAGCTGAAAATCCAGGTTTTAAATTAGAACAAATTTCTATACTTATAGTATTTTTATTTGTTGCTTTCCCATAAAGTTTGCCTCCATCAGAATAAGGATTTTTCTTATCCCCAACAGACCAAGTGTAATAGTTTCTCAAATCAGGATTAATTTGAACTATAGTTGCATCATCAACTGCAAAGTCTGCACTTGCATTTCTTTTAAGAAATACATTTCTAACTCCCATAGCACTTCCAGGTTTAGAAGAACCTCCAGCAGTATAATGGATAGCTATGTATTTTATAGGACGATTAGGGCTTCTTGTTATATGAACATTAATAAAACCTTTAGTTATCTTTATAGTATTATCATCTTTAAACATTTTTGCCCAAGTCAACGACCCTACTATTCCATCTGAAACCAATCCATTTTCAGACTGAAAAGTTTTTACAGCCTCCTCTGTCTTAGGCCCAAAGATACCATCAACTGTAATACCTAAAGCCTGTTGTATCTTTTTTACATTATCATTTTTGTCTCCTTTTTTAATTAAATCCATTTTATGTTATGCTAGTTGTGCCTGCACATCCAGGCATTCATTATAAAGATCTGTTTTATTATATCTATCTAAAAGGCCATAAACGGCTTCAGTTTCTTTTTAAATTTAAGCAAATATTTTTTAATCTGCAAAAATTACACATAATTTTTTATTTAAATGAACACAAAAGCAATAAGTATTAATATAGAATTAACTTTCATAATCTCTTATATCAATCCCATAAAGTTCTTTATAGAGATCTAATAAATCTGAGACTTCACTATTCAATTTTAAATAATATTTCCCAAAACGTATTATAACCGAATACCTATATATAGTTTGAGAACCTTGATAATAAACTTGAACAGGCTCCATCCCTGTATAATATGCAAGAACATAAGTATTGTCACTACTACCAGCTACCGTAGGTATTAAAATGGCAATTTTTGTTTTATTTTCAATAAAAGGTCTAGTTAATGTAGCAACCCATGAACCTCCTTGAATTTCTCCATCTGATTGTATGGAAGAAGCACTTATAGAAGACCTTAAATCAACTAATGTATAATTAACTGCCCTTGTACAATCCAAAGCACCAGTTTCGGCATTTATACTTAATCCACTACCAACTTTTACTACACCATAGTCTTCAGTAGTTGCTTTTCTTTCTAAAAGAAATTTTCCATGTACTTGCGAATCTGTTGAATAACCCAAAGAAAGATGAGTCCATTCATCATCATTAATATCGCTCATTCTTTGCGTTTTAACAAGTCCCATTCCATCAGATATTTCACTAGAATTTAAACCGCTTTCTATAACACTTATAGTCCCATCATCAGAAACTGTTATATTATCTCCTATTTTAACATTACCTAACTTTGTTTTTGATGCGATTAGAGTTCCATCTTCTTTAATGTTATCTATTTTATTATTAACACCTTTTAATTCTTTATCCAGTGTTTCTCCGTTGCCCATTATTTCACTGGTATGGGCTACCATATGTTTTCCTTCCATAATAAATAATTAATTATAATCCAAGTTCTGTTCTTGTTAAGCCATAAGCTTCAAAACCATTAGTTAAATCTACGTTAGTATATGATAAAATTATATATGGAGTTTCAAAATATATTGTTAATTCAATATTATATAAATTTCCACCGACATATTCTAAGTGGAAAGTATAATGCCTAGCTCCTATTAATTGCCACTCTGTTAGATAAGGAAATGTACTTGTATCATAAGATATTATATTTCTAGCTAATAATCCTCCAAAGTTTTTATTTTTCTTAAAGAAGTTTTCTATTGCTGTTTGATCTTCAGGAATTACAGTATGATTATTAAAGTCAGGTTGTATAACTAATGTACTTACATTTGATAAATAATCAAGTTTAATTTTATCTTCAGGAGACATAGCACCACCAGTAGTAGTAGTTGCGTACTTTGCAGCTATTTTATTTTCTGTATATGTACCAAATTCAAGTGTATAATCAGATAACTCAGGTGTAGTTATTGCACCATTTTTAGTAGTAATTACATTAGAAATCTTTACATATTGGCCTCCTACTTCTGGTTGTTCTGCTTCCTTCCATATATACTGTGAATTATCACTTGTTGATATATACAATTTCTGTTTTTCTCCAATACGTGGGAAATTCTCTATAGAATCATATTCAACAACAAATTCTTCTGGACAACATCTTGGCAGCCATTCCTCATCAGGTTCATAATCAGGCGGTCTTCTCCAAGGCTTTTCTGTACAACCACAATTTTTTTTCTTAGCCATTTTGATTGGTATTAATACTATTTTCTTTTTTAACTATTCCTTTCTTATTTTTTTCTAAGGTTTTTAAAGTTTCTTCTACTTCATTGGGTTCTACCCCCAATTTACTGGCTATTTCTCCAGTAAGATATTTCTTTAAAAGTCTTAAAAAAGTCATCTATGGATATAATATAAGCATCGAAGCACAGGATGACCATAATTCTATTAAAACTATTATTGCCCCTATAATACTTGCTGATATAACTTCCCCTATCATTTTATCTAATCCTACAAAAGCACTTAAGGTGCAACCATAAATAGCTAATTTTACTATTGTTAATCTGGCTAATTCTGATAGTGTAAATTTTCCTTGTTTTACACTTACAGCAATTCCCCATGCAGCATCCATAATAGTTATAAAAACTACTAAAAAACATATAAAGACGTGTCCCGCAAAATAATCAGCTATAAAGGTTCCTAAAACAGTTAACCACCCTGTAAATGTGCTTAATGAAGTTGTAAGTTTTGCCCCAACTTTTGATAGAAAAGGCAACATAATTCCTTTCAATTAAAATATAATGTGTATTATAAATTTTTTATAAATCTAACTATTGCAAACTAAAATTATTATTGCCTTATCTTATATAATGTTTTTAATATCTCAATAAAACTCTTCATCTTCATCAGCAAGATTCTCTATTGCTTCTCTTCGTTTAAACCATTCCTCGTATTCTTCATCACTCGCATCCCGCCAGTTCTCTTCTTTATCTCCTCTTCCAAGCATTACTTCCTTGCAATAGAGTCTTTCTATATCATTCATTTCATAGGCTTGAGTAAGCCACATACCTTCTTTCGCTATCATATATATTATTTAGTTAAAGTTATTCCTTTGCTTGTGATATTATCTCTCTCTGCTTGAGTCAGTGCATTATAACTTGCTGTAGACAATTTCACAGTTATATTCTGTGCAGGAGCAGAGTTGGTGTATAGACTTGCATACAATGTGTCATGTCCTGCTGATGTAGTTCCCCATTTAACCAAAGCAGAAAAATCATAACTTGTAAGACTGCTCTTGCCAAGATTGTTGATTGTCAATTCTTCAAGTTCATCACAACCTTGAAAGATGCCAGTAATATCAGTTACAACATCAAAGTCCAAACTCTCCACCCTTTTGAGCGAAGAACAATTCCTTGCAAAATATCTGAAAGTAGTATTCTTTGAAGAGTCAAGAGCAGGTATCTCAACCAAAGTCCTACAATAGTCAACCATACTTTGCATATTAGTTGTGTCTTCCGAGTTAATTATGTTAGGCATAGTAACCATCTTTACACACCCATAGAACATCTCTTGCATGGTGGTGCAACTTGATGCGTCAATCTCATCAGGGAAATTCTCAAGGGATATACAATTTTTGAACATTCTTCCCATATTAACCACATCCTCAAATCCATCCAAAGTCCCAATTTCCACCAACGAATAGCAGTTGCTAAACATATACCTGCAATCACTTAATTTAGTTATATTACCCACTTTGGTCAACGAATAACAATCCTGAAATGTTTGATAGCCAGTTGTAGGCAAATTCCCAACTTGTTTTAACGAATAGCAGGCTCTAAAAGTATTTAAATTAAATTTCAACCCAGTGTTCCATTCAATATCAGGAATTGTGATAAGATTCCAACACCCATAGAATACATGAGATGGCGACCCCGTAAACCCACTCCAATCCATAACTGGTAGGTACACAAGATTCTTGTCACCATTATCTGCGTCTGGCACACCATTAAATGTTCTTCCCGCTTGTCCTTTCAAAGGTAGTGCATAAGCCACGCCATCATTATCAATAGGAAGAGTAGCACCTTTGGATAATATGTCATAGCCAAGCAAACTTATACTCGCCATTCCTACAGCACTCTCCACACTATTGGTTTCAATTATTGTTCCATTATTGTCAACGTCTATAAGCCCCTTGTCAAATTTACCTTTCAACACAAAAGCCTCATCAGCAGTATCAAATGTGTGAACAAATACTTTGTCTATCTTATAATGTATATAAGTGTTTGTTGGCAAATTGCTGACCGTAAGCCTTAAACTAACGGAAACATTGGTAACATTAGTTAGAATAACCTGTGTAATCCAAGTAGGAACACCAATGGTGGAACTTACAGTTGTTGTTGATATAGTTGTTGAAACTTGAGTATGTGCATTATTATTGGATGGTATTGCATAATAGGCATTAGATGGGACAGACACAACGTCATTATAAGTATTCACCCTCAATGCCACAAGTACATATCTGTTGTCCGTTGCAATTTGGTAATAATAAGGCATTGTGAAAGTGAAATTAACCGCTGATGTTGTGCATTCCACCTCTTGTTCCTCAATAAGTGTAGGAGCAACCTCATTATAATAATCTTGCACAACAACCGCAGAGTTTTTCTTGTTGTCCATCATTTGATAAGCAAGATACCCATGAGCATTGTCATATATGTAATTATCCCTATGTAAAGTGTCTTGTATATAAAGATACCCGTCACAAGGACTTGTGTACACTCCATAGAGTCTTCTTTGCTCGTTGAGTGCCACAATCTCATAATCTGTATTTGTGTATATGAGTGAATATTTTGTAGGGGAGAATATGTCCAACAACAACTTGTCGCCCTCTTTCACGTCAATCCTAACAAGCCTACTCCCAAGTCTTGCATATTGGTAGGCATTGATATTATTAACCTTTAAGCCTGAATTGTAAGAACTATATTCCTCATTAACTATGATAGGACACAAATCCCCAATCTCAAGAACTCTATTGCCCGCATTGTTGCAATAACCGAGTGTATCAGTTGCATTGTTGGCAATAACACTTTCCTCACTCCACCCCTCTATTAATCTACAAGTGGCTTTAGACAAGTCAATAGGCTTATGTTGTACCCATTTGTACACATTCATGCTGACTCCAGGCACTCTAATTCTTGTGGAATCTGAATTTGACCATATAAATTGTACAGCCATGCTTTTTACCCCCGTAGGAATGGTAATCTCGGCAGAATAGTCATAGTCAGCTGAACCGCCATAAGCATCCCCACTTACAAAATGGTTTGCCAAGCCTTGTATAATTGATTGCCAAGTGTTCCCATCCATATCAGCCTTATTGGTGGAAGAGTCTATAATATTAGCCATGTGCATCTCTTCAACTGTAGAATCATAGAGTGCATATGCGTGTCTATCAGATATACTTAACAATCCCTCTACTTTCCATTTTTCCCCCGCTTTAACATCAAACAAAAAGACCATAACATCTCTTGTCGGATATAGAGAACCCTCATTATATCCCCCACTTACAGCAGTTCTTCTTATTAAGTAATTGACGTTAGTTGACGCCTTTAACCCACCATATTCCCTCAACATATCTGCCCAATAGTAAGACTCGTCGCCCAATATATCCACGACATCTTCAGTAAGCACCTCAATAGCCTCCTGCACATTCCCAGCACCTAATTGAGTGATTGAGTCATCATAAGTGATAGATAATGCATCCGTGCTTATATTGTCTAATGCCTCTTGTACCTCCTCGTTTATTGTTTCTTGGTCTTTACCTACGTTGTCATCAACAACTTGGTCAGCAGACACTACCTTTTGGTCTTCTGCCATAGACCTAAATGTTCCATATATATTTATATTCGCCATAGTACTATCATTTTTTATGTTGTTGTTACTGAAAAATACATCGTGTGTGGGATTATCTTGTTAGTACTACGATAGCAATAGAAATCCCCCACTTGTATAGGACTATTCATAGGCACTTGAACCGCATTGCTTATTACCTTTGCAATCGTTCCACTTGTACATATCCACAAGTAATTAGTGCTTGGGATAACAATACTATAATCGCCAGTGTCATCCGTCACGTTACGATATTGCAAGTTAGTAAGGTTTTCAATATCACTTTGGCTTGACAATGTAGCACCACCAATACCAATATACAAGTTACCTATTACAGGCACAACAGGAGGCGGTGTGTCACCACCACTGCCACCACTGCCACCTGAAAACGAGGTAGGCAATTGCAATTGATGTAATGTCAATTCTCCAATTATATACGTTCCATACCTACCACGTTGAAACTTATAGTTAGTAGGCTCATAACCCTCCAAACAAGCACAATACGTTTCTTTTAACGTGTAGTAAGACTTAATCCACAATGCTCCATTTGTCATGTAATCAACAAAGGCATCGTGTTGCACCGCCACGTCTATCGTATTGATGGCATACCTTTCCGATACAATGAACGTAACCTTTATGTCGGTATTCTTCGTGATAACCACAGGATTATCATTCAAATCAAATGTGGTTATCATAAAGTCCTCTTCTTGTGTGTCATTCCATTGTTCATTGTATATGTTAACTGGTTCACCCCTTGACATCAATCCGTCAATCTTTAAGATACGCACACCATCAAACTTGCTCGTTATATCCGTGTACGTTTCCGACCCACGTTTAACATAATATTTACTACGTAAATTATACATACCACATATTATCTTTAGTTTAGTTTTAAATTAGACTATAACCTTAATTCCTTACTAAATTCCTTAACCTTTTCCGACAAACAATACTTTCCCTTTTCAACATTACAATTATCCGAATACTTGTATATCACAACGTCCGTGTCCTCATCACAATTGTCTATCACAACTTTACTTTCGTCAAACAAATACACCCTCAATGAATTGTATCCGTCACAACATATCGTTACGTTTGATTTGTTGCTTATATATATCGTGGGACACTTTGTTTCCGCTACATTGATAGTTATGCCATTGCAATACATGAAATGACTAACATCCACGTCCAATGGCATAACATCCGACTTGTAATCCACATACAACTTGTACGAATAACCATGCACACCATCACAATCAAACAACGTTGTGTCGTTTATATAATCCTTGTACTCTTCCAACAAGTACTCTTTGCTTAAACCGTCACCCTTGTAACAATAAGTGGCAAAGAACGGAATTGCTTGTTGTATCATAGCCAATTCCACTAACCTTGACTTGTTACCATTTGCACCCCTCCAATAGTTTTTGTATTCTTCACACAAACCATTCGTAAGTGCGTTCTTGTAAAACATAAACATATCTTTGTCCATCATCATAATCTTACAATATAAAAGGTTTTAAGCAATCATTTCAACACGTACTGCGTTGCCACTTGGATTTGACCAACCAGTCAATAGCATTTGTATCGCCATCTGTACTTGATAACTTTGTTGCAAAGATAATAAAATTTGTGCATTTGTAGCATTTTGTAGTTCAAAATCATACATGGTCAACACATCTCTTATTTGTGTCAACAAATCTGATTGTAGATATACTTGTTGCGATACGGAGTTCATATAAGCCTCTAACGCACCAGCGGTGTCCTCCGTTATACCTTGTATCCCTTGTTGTAATGCACTTAATTCCTTATCCGAATTTTCCCCAAATGTAAAGTTTTCTTGTATTTTGTCATATAATAGTCCAGCAATCTTTTCCCCCTCGCTTTTTTGACCTATCATATAATCTATACTTGCTTGTGTGGCATCCAAACTTGCTTGGTCTAATCTTTCATTTATTCCATTGATAACCTCGTTTTGTGCTTGAATTTGGGTATTTTTCCAGTCCTCAATATCTTGTTGGGATATTTGGTTATTATAATATTTTGTCCATTCCATACCCGAATAATCTTTTCCCTCAAAATGTTGTTCGGTTAATATTCTCTTAATATCTTTATCGGACATCCCCTTAATTTGGTCTATTTTTTGTTGTGCATCGGCTTTTTCTTTGGCAATATCTTCGGTATAAGATTTTTCTATATTTTCTACCCCTTTTAATACATTGTCCCACCATTTTTGCATAACGGAACTAACAATAAATTTCATAATCATATTGTCTATCATTTCGTCCCATTTTTCAGAAAAAACTTTCATTGCGTCCTCACCATCCCTAAATGCATCAATCATTGATTGAACTAATTCCTCTGCAAAACTACCTGCGTCTGAAATACCTAATAAATTATTGCTTATTTCCTTTGATAGATTGTTAAGTTCATTTTCCAAATCAATCACTTGCCCTTGTAAATCTATAATTTTTTCTTTATCCCTATCTTTTTTTCTACGGGATTGTTCAAGTTTCAGTTGTCGTTTTGTTTCAACTAATTGTAATTGCTTGTTTGCTATAATCGCTTGTCTTGCACCAACCTCTAACGCACCATAAGAATCGTCTGCTTGTTGCTCAAGGTTTTTAAGAGTATTTTCTAATCTTTTAACTGCACGTTCACTTTGTGCTATTTTCTTATCAATTTTTGCGTTGTTATAATTAGCAATAAAATTAAGGGATGCAATTAACCCTGCAATAGCCATACCAATCACCGCTACCCAACCTAACGATGTTTCAGCAATTTCCGCTATTGTAATAACCAATCCCAATGCCTCTGCGACTTGTTTAAAACCATTTGCCAATTCGTTTATCGCCATACCTTGTGCGGAATCGTCAGCAAAACCAAACATATCACCGACATTTTCTAATGCACTTGCCATATTATTCAAAACAGTTTGTGCATTTTTAGTAGCATTAACAAAGGCTTTGGTGTTCCCCCTATTATTTGTTTGTGCGTCCGAATACTCGCCTTGTGCAATACGTAATTTATATAATAATTGTTTATATTTTGTAAATAGGTCAAGAATTGATATGGTTTCATCACCAAGAGTTACAAAACTATTGGAAAGACTTTGATTGATAGCCTCTGCTGACATTCCACTTTCGGTTGCTGAATCAATCCATGCTTGTGTAGACGTAAAGAAATCTTCTATATTATTATAGCCTAAATCTTTATTAGCATCATTCTCAAACAAAGTGTTTAATTGTTCAACCTCTTTTTTAATGTCCTTTATATTTTTTTTCGCTTCTTTTAATGCTTTTGTGGAGTCCCATAAAGTTAGGAACGATTTAAACATGGTTTCAAATGGACTGCGACCCTCTAATTCTTCACGTATTTTTTTATAAGCACTCATCCATGCCTTTACACTTTCAGGACTATCTTCTATTTTATCCTTAACCTTGTCCATCTCACTTAAAAGATGTTCTAATGAAAGTGTTCCAATTCTATCCATATCCTCAAAAATAGTCACATACTCATCACTCTTTTTAAAGTTTTCCCAATATTCTTTTGAAATTCTTTCATCCGATTTATTGGAAATGGACATCGCAATCACACTTGCTTTCCCTTTCTTGTTATTAGGTAATTTACTAATAACTTTGGTCATTAAATATCCTAATTCGTCACTTAAACGATTAATCTCTTCGGGGTCTTGTGAAATCTTTATGGCTCTTGCCAAGTCCATCGCTTTTATTCTTTCGTCATTTGTACCATATTGCATCACCACACTCCTCATTTCTTCCGCAGTATCACGTTTTATTTGCATTAATTTATCGTCAAATTCCCCATATTTCTTTATTAATTCATCCCATAATTTCTTCGTGTTCTTAAATTCATCTTTATATAATTTCATTATTTCTTCGTGCTTTGCCTTGAATGCTTGATACACTGGACTATCCTTACCTAAAAACTCACCGATATTCTTTACACTTTCTTCAAGTCTAACGTCAACCTCAAAAGGTAACATATAGCCACCTGACAAAATTGTGGCTTCAGGTAACTCAAATGAAAGTTCCGCTAATTTAGTAGCCTCATTTATATGACTAAAATCAGCCTTTAATCTATTAAGAAGATTTAAAGTTTCTTGAAATTCCGAGTTTATATCTTTTACATAATCATTTAATGTTTGTGGTGCTTGTAACGCAAAACCACTTGCATCTTCAAACCCCATTAGTTTCGCAATGTTATCCATCAACTCTGGGTCTTCGTCATAAGCAATATAAAACTCATATTGTTCGGAATCCATTTTTAATTTTCTTTCCAAAGACGAACTTATATTTTCAGCGACCTCTGCCATTGATGATGTAATTAGTTTTAGCATTTCCTTTTCCACCTCTTTAAAGTCCTCTGGAATCGCCTTATTGCTTTTCTTTAATTCATCTAATTGGCGATTAAAGAAATTATATAAAGATGAATAATCAATTAAGCCGTCTTTTGTAAAGAATTTGTCAACACCAATACTATCTAATTCTAAACCGTATTTGTTTAGAGTTTGATTTACTTTCTTAAAGGACTCACCAAATTCTTTTTCAAGAGTTTCCTTTATATTCTTAATTGGGATACCTTTACTGCGTAATTTGTCATATTCTTGTCGCAATGTTTCTATAAGACTTATTTCTTCCTTTAAAGTCTTTGCAAGTTCAGTTTCTGCATGGTGCTGCGCTCTTGCCGCTGCCGCCGCTTGTCTTCTTCTTTCTGCTGCCGCTTGCCTTGCGTTTTTTTGTGCTAACCTATTAGCCTTATCTCTTGCTATTTGGTCGGCTTTTTCCTTTTGTTCGTCCCATGCAATTTTATCTAAAAGTTCTTTTTGCTTAAGTAGATATTTCTTTTTATCTTCCCAACGTTTAATTTCAGCCGCATCATTTCTTCTTCTTGCTTCTGCAAGTCCCCTCTCCGTATCTTTTAAATCTTCATTAACCTTTTTTAATTTAGCATTATTTTTCCTTTGGTCTTCCAAGACATCACCCGAATCACCACCAAAGTCCAAAATAACAGGAATGGATATAGTCAACATATTAGCCAAATTTACAATTCTGACTACATCATTGTATGCGGATATATTATTTTGTTTAAACAACTCTAATATTTCATTTATTTTCGCCTTTCCCGCTTCAGTTGTCATATCAAATGCTTTTGTTCCATTCTCCGTAAACTCACGATACATATCTTGTACCATTGTATAATGAGAATTTTTCATCCAATCCACAAAATACTGATAAGATATTCTATTATTAGTCCATGTGTCTTGAAAAATCCTCTTCATTATAAGTCCTTGTTTTCTTGTTTCCTCGTTTGTACTTTGTGTCATTTTCATTATGACGGACATATAATGATTATACAACTGGTTGTTTAACTCTCTTTTAAATTCAAATGCTTGGGTAGCGGTCATCTTTTCCGACTCTGCTATGTTTTTCGCAACCTCGTCAGAGTAAACCATCATTTGAGTTAATTGTGATGTAAAATCATCCTCGTTAAAATTACCCCCCATGAAAGTGATTTTCCCAAATTGCAAATTTAATTGCTCCACAATGTCGGATGCGGTTGTTGAAACCTCATCTTTAAACTCATTGATTGCATCATGGAAAATAGCCTTATCTGCAGCATCAGCCATCCCTTGTTTGAGTTTTTCTTGAAAGTCTTTAAGTGCGTCCATATAGTCTTGTAGGTCACTTTTTAAACCCTCACCAAAAGACCCCCACAACCATGTGTCTTGATTCACGGTTATAGCCATGTCATTCAATTCTTGTAAAGCACCGATAGCCTCTTGTATTGAATGAGTTAATTGCAAACCTTTGCCAACACGTTCCGATATGTTGTCTATTTGCATTAATCTGTCAATATATATTTGAGATGTTGATGTAGACTGTTCTATTTGAGTTTTTATTTCGCCCCACGCATTTCTTGCTTTTGTCAAGTCAATATCGTTGTAACCTATTAATTCACCCTTATCATTTCTTTTATAAATTTCATCTTCAAGTTCTCTATAACTTTTCAAAAATTCCACAAGGGAGTTTGATGTTTCTTTGGCATTATTTCTTATTGACTCATTTAATTGTCTATTTTTCTCATCCACTCGATTAGCATGACCTAATAAGTCAAATATTGCCGTTAAAACAATACCAACCCAACCAAGTGCGGAGGTAAATACTGTTTTAATAGAATTTTTAATATTTGTAAATGTTGTCGTTATTTTTTTACCAAAAGTGGCAGTTGACGCAGTTGCCCAATTTAACGTGGTCGCCCATATCGTTATCATTTGGACAAACTTAACACCAATTAAAGCAAGACCAACAGATTTAATTACCCTTTCAATTGATTGCCAATTAGCAAATAATGTTTTT
>Ga0247609_10000094_pt1 | contig 125093 bp, 176 predicted proteins | sample 172DNAGHGlowgp2_FD_193487 | JGI IMG/M metagenome (GOLD analysis project Ga0247609, IMG submission 193487) | Sheep rumen microbial communities from Palmerston North, Manawatu-Wanganui, New Zealand - 1728 DNA GHGlow gp2 | ecosystem: Host-associated > Mammals > Digestive system > Stomach > Rumen...
GTGAAGCGGGCCTATATCCCCGTATATGCCAAGGATGCCGACGAAGCCCGCCGCCTGTGCGACAAAGAGTTCATCGACCCAGAGGACGACGGCGACGACATGTGGATGTTGGGCGACACCGTGCCGGAAGTCGAAGACCTCGATGACCTCGACGACTGCTACGAGCACGTCATCACCCGCGACGGGCTGGTGGAACGCGACGAGATATACGACCTTGAACGCATCAGCGACGAGTGGCACGCAGAGCATGACAATAAAGACAAGGAGGACTGCAGCATCGAGAAATAGATTATTGCGTATTAACAATTTGAAAAGCTACACGAAAGATTATGAAACAAGAAACCCCCAAAACACCAGCCTTGCAGCCCGGCACTCAGGACGGCGAGCGCTGCGACTCCGAGTTTATCCGGCAGGCACAAGCCTTTGCCAGCTATATGGCCAAGGAATACGCAGAGCCCGCAGACGGCGACATCGCCATGCTGCTCATTGGCCTCGATGCCACCGGCACGGAGAAGACCTACCACCTGCACTGCACGAGGGGCAACCGCATGCGCATCGCCGCCGACATCGCCGATATCATGCGCGACAAGGAGTGGGGCCGCGACCTCTTCCGCAACGCACGCATCATGGCCGGAGGCGACGATGGAGCCACCGACGAACTCCTGCGCCGCCACCGCCGCCGGCTGCACATCGACTACGCCGTGTTGGCGCTACCCATTATTATGGTAATAATCGTCACAGCCCTCGCCATCGTCACCCCCGCCTACAAGTGGACGGATGCCGTCGGCATGGCCATGCTTATGGGCTTCAACATCCTGCTTGTCGTCCGCGACATCCTCGACCGTCGCCGCCAGATAGCCCGCATCCTGGCCGAGCGCCACAGTGAGGATAAGGAACGGGTGGAGACAGCCGCCAAGGCTTTCTTCGACATGCTGCGACGCAGGATGAACGATGACGACGATGAATAATGAAATCAAGGAGGACTGAGCATTATGGCACTGAACGAAAAGATGTTGCCGATTGGCAAGACAAGGATAGAGCGTACAGGCGACTACCTCTATACGATGGAGGTTGTGGGATGGAACGAACGGCTGAGATGCAACGTGTGGGCAGAGAAATCGAAGCGGTACTCCCCTGCCGAACGTACTGTCACATACGAACTCGTAGAATCCATGAAGAGGTCCGACGACTACGATCACGCATGGAACTTGGCAAGAAAGATAAACAAGGAAGCGGAACAAGCAAAATAGAACCTATGGAAGAACAGATAATAAAGATCCTGCATCAGCCATTGAAGACTAAGTACTACAGAATGATAGAGTCTGGCGAGAAGCCGGAGGAATACCGGGAGGCAACACCATATTGGTGCAAGAGATTCTGTGGTTTTAACAAACTGCTGTATTCCTTTCGTAACGGCTACAAGGACATCAACAAGGCGGGCTACACCCACGTCCAGTTCTCGTTGGGTTATCCGAAGAAGGATGATGAGTCGCGTCGCATGACCTTCGAGTTGAAAGGCATCGAGTTCCGCGAGGGTCGTGAGGAATGGGGAGCGGAGAAAGGCAAGAAATACCTCGTCGAAGTACTGGGCCGACGCACCACGCTCGACGGGACAAAACTATGGGAGGACTGAACGATGACCAGCAACAGCAAAGCAAAGAAGCAACAGCCGTCGCCCATCGAGGCGAACAAGCTCATTAACCGGCAGTTCTACCGCCGGATGGAGGTGATGGACTATCCCGACATCATCCACGTGAAGAACGACGACCCGCACCGTTCCGACGTGGTATGCTTCAAGACCTTCGGGCAGGCTTACATGGACGTGGTGCCGCACCCAGCTACGACCGAGGATGACTACCAGACCACGCAGTACATTCGTCCCCGTATGCTGGCAAAGGCATGGAGGGAGCGCATCTTCGACGCCATCGACCGCTTGAAGCAGGACGAGACGTTGCAGTTTGCAGGCTTCGGCCACGAGTTCGACCACTGCTCCGTCAGTCAGGTCATCGAGGGCTTGTATATCGCGGTCGGCAATATGGAGGAAATGCTCCGCGAACTGGAAGAGACGGGCTGCATCCGTCCCTACAACCGGGAGCGGGAACGCCGCGAGCAGGAAGAGCGCATCCGCAAGATACAAGAGGCGAAATCGAATCAAGACAAACAAATAATTTAAAACGGAAAAGGCGATTATGACGAAGGCAGAATTATACCCGGCGGCGAGGCATCTGCGGGAGGCCATCATCTGGTTTATGAAGGAGACGGAGCGGCTGAACGGGGTCAGGACGGCCAACGCGACACCGATGGCGCACGTCGCCTTCGACCTCCGCAGGCGTGACGGGAAGCAGGTGGGCGTGCAGCACTTCCAGGTGCCGGCAGGGCACACGGACAAGCTCATCGAAGCGCTCACGGGCATCTATGCCGCCGAGGTCGAGGACTTGAAGCGCAGACTGACGAATCTGGAATCATATAACGAAAAGGACTAACGATTATGAGAGAAATCAAATTCAGAGCGAAGCCAAACAAGGCTTATTTCTTTGAGTCGGACAACGTGCCGACGACGGACGGCTTCGTGTTCGGCACGCCCGACACGAGGATGCTCAACGTGCCTGGTGCCGACAAGTGGCGCAAGGGGCACAAAATGGTTGACCAGCCCAGCATCGTGGCGATGACGCGCGACGGGTGGCCTACGTCGGCTACGACAACGACGCGGCGGCCTTCTGCCTCTATCATCCCGACGGCAGGCACGGCGGCACTCTGTGCAGGAACGGCGGCGACGCGGCCATCAAGGTGGTCGGCAACCGCTACGACAATCCCGAACTGATCAAGGTCAGGAAGGTATGAACAAACACAGATTCAACGGATTACACGGATTAAGATACACGATATGAAGGTACTTGACCGTTTATATTATATTAATGTTCGCGTAATGATAGAGAGAAATGCCGTAAACGCAAGAAAAAGAGAGTGTTACGGCATTTTTACAGCTAACAGAAGCTAAAGACGCGCCTTATATGCAAAATAGAGCTAACATATTTGGATATAAGACACCTTATTCGTACCTTTGTACCAACAAAACGAAACAACCCCTTAGAACCCCGCAACGTAAAGGCCAGTTGCAAACGAGTATGAATACCAATAAGTCCCTTACCGAGCTGACAAACGAGATTCTGACCGCCAGAATGAGTGCCAACAAGAAGCAAGAAGCCCTTGTAAAGCTTGGCGTAACGCCATACGAGGCAATGGTGCTTGCCCGCGCCTCGATGCCCCTGCCGACGCCACGCGGCCACCGTACCCGCCCTGCCATCTTCACCTACACCTTTGGCGTAGAGATAGAGTGCGTAGGTTGCTGCTACACCGACTTCTTCAACGCTGCCCGCCGCAACGGACTCAGCGTGTACGACCAGGTGTATTACAACCACCGCGACATGCCTCAGTACAAGCTGACCACCGACAGAAGCATCAACGGCACGAACCCTGCCGAGTGCGTCACGCCAGCCCTGAACAGCACGGACGGCTTTGAGAGCCTACAGGCATGCTGCAATAGCCTGCGCGAAATTGGCGCTACCGCCAACAGCAGCTGCGGACTGCACGTACACATCGGCGCAGCCAGCCTTACCGACCAAGAGTACTGCAACGTCTTCGTGAACTACATGCGCCTTGAGACCGCCATCGAGAGCTTTCTCGCACCGAGCCGCAGAGGACGAAATGCCCGCTGGTGCGCAAGCCTCCGCAAACACGAGTACGCAGTGCTCGATGCCACCACAAAGAATGATATGCGGGCTGCCCTGGATAACAACCGCTACCACAGCGTCAACGCCAACGCCTACAGCGCCCACAGCACCATCGAGTTCAGACAGCATCAGGGCTCGACCAACTTCACCAAGATTAGCCATTGGGTAAAGTTCTTAGGCAAGCTGGTAGAGTTCAGCAAGACCAACCGCCTCACCGAGAACATCGACCGCATCGAGGACATCCCCTTCTTGACGCAGACCGAGAAGAACTGGTTCGCCAGCCGCAGACGCGAGTTTGAGGCTCGTACAGGCCGCAGAGTGGCATAAAGGCACAATCACCCCACCGCCAGCAAGAAAACGCGACGGTGGGGCTTGAAACCGCCTCAGACACAAACGAAAAAAGTCAAACCATCAAACAATAAAAAACGATTATGTGCGTGATAATAATACGTCCGGCAGGTAAAAGCCTGCCACCGAAGAGTGAATTGAGAAAAGCCTATAACATGAACCACGATGGCTGCGGATTCGTCAGCAAGTCCACGTCCTATCACAGCATGGACTTCGAGGACTTCTACGAGCACCTGAAGGCCGTCCCGAAGAGCGAGCCTGTCATCATACACTTTCGGTGGGCTACCCACGGGTCTGTGAGCATCAAGAACACCCACCCGTTCTACGACAAGGCCACGGACACCTACTTCGCCCACAACGGTGTACTCCCGATTACACCGCACGGCGACAGGACGGACAGCGAGGAGGCATTCCGCAAGTACCTCGTGCCGGCCATCAAGAAGGACGGCTATGACGGCGACATGCTCAGATACACCGTCAACCAGATTATCGGTGGCAGTAAGTTCGCCTTCATGCACGAGGGCAAGATAAAGCTCTTCGGACACTTTGAAGAATACGGCGGTTGCCTCTACTCAAACCTGCGTCACCTGCCTTACAGCAGGGCGTGGTTTATGGCAAGCTGACCGCCAGCGAAGCACGGCATATTGCCGTGTGGCGATTGGGTCTCAATCATACTCGCGACCCGTCGCCTTTTAACTAAGGGTTGCCCCAAGGACGTTGTGAAACGCATACTTGGGGCTTTTTTTGATTACAAAAGCTAAATTACTGAGGTCTGTATGCGCGAGCCTGCAATAAGCGAGCAGATGATTGATGATTAACACATAGCTTAATGAAAAAACGAGGCTCACACGGCCTCGTTTTCTTGTTTGCGGGTAACCATCCCACACAACAGACTTCTTTGCGACAACGGCAAAGCAAACCGCCTTAAATCAAACCGTCTGCTGCCAGCCCTGCGCGTTAGTGTAAAGAACCCTGCCGAGATGGAACATCAGGTAAGTACCGTCGCACGTTATATCCGTCAGCGCAACGGTGGCCGTCAGCGCATTCTTGCCCCTGCCCACGTACAGCACAAGCGCGTCGTAAGGCCGCAGGTAGCGCTTGCCGTCCTCCTCATAGCTACACTTGTTCACGTAGTATTGATTCCCCCAATCCCTATACTCTATCTTCTTCGTACCAGCAAGGATGGCATCGAGGTACACCTTGTGGATGGAGAGCATCAGCGTCTTCATGCCCGTGGTCTTGGGCTTCAGCGGCTCCTTTAATGCAATCGTTTGCACAGGCCTTGGAAGCACGGCGCTCAGTTCCTGCTTCGTGATAATACGCAACAGCCTTTCAGCCTTGGCATCGTAGTTCAGGCTCGCATCGTTCACAATGGCTTGTATTTCCTGCTGTAATGTCATAATGGTGATATTTTCGGCAAAGATAACACTTTTTTCGGGATTGCAGCAAAAAAGTACAGAAGTTTAGGGTTTTTTGGAAGTCTGGCAACATGGGGCATGGTGTCAAAAACGAAAATATTTGGTAACAAAACATATAATGGGTAATATATGCAAAATATAGCTAACTTATGCCAAAACGGTAGTCCAAACTATGCATATATTAAATATATTTCGTATCTTTGCATCATATTACGAAAACGAGCATGACGAATGAAACAAGCAACAATATTTCGGGCGGGCTGTACCGCCTTAACGTAAGGGCATCAGCCACTTATGAAGTACCTCCTGTAAAGGGTCTGAATATTCAAGGTACATACAGCTACTTTATCATTTCAGATTCTCCTGTAAAGGGTCTGAATATTCAAGGTACATACAGCGCTGGAGCAGTTGCCTGAGAAACTGGTGCGCCTGTAAATGGTATGAATATTCAAGGTACATACAGCGGCAGCCGTTATACAAAAAAATACAAAAACGGTAACAATATGGTAATAACAAGAAAAATTGAGGTCTTCGTTTGTGAGGACGACAAAGACCTTCGTAGGGCATACTACGATAAGCTCTATGCCAACAGAGACATAGCCGTGAAAGTGGCAAACATGGCAATGAGCCACCTCTTTGCCCTTGACAACACCATGCCATACCTTTCGGCTGAAGACAAGGAGCTGATAGAGTTCCTTGGCGTGAGGGGCAACAAGGCCACGAAGCAGAACGCACCATACGTTGCCGCGAGCGAAGCATTCAAGGGTAAGGCCGACATGGGCACAATTTCCTGTGTGCTACAGAACGCGCAGAAGATGTACGCGGATGACCGCAAGCGCGGCATGTGGGACAGGTCGTTGCGCTCCTACAAGCAGAACATGCCAGTGCCGTTCAAGGCCGGCAGATTCCTGAACCTCCGCTTTGCTGAGTACACCAACGGCGAGGGTGAGAAGCGCGAAGGCTGCTTCTTCACACTGATGGGCGTACCCTTCCAGATGCGCTTCGGGCGTGACCGCAGCGGCAACAGGCTCATCGTAGAACGCGTGATTAGCGGAGAGTACAAGATGTGCACATCATCGCTCAAGTTCGACGGCAAGAAGGTCTTCCTGCTGCTCTGCATGGATATTCCCAAGAAGGAGGTGAAGCTCGACGAGAAAAAGACTATGTATGCCTACCTTGGCGTGATGAATCCTATTATCTGCACCTGTGACGTGAGGGCAGCAAAGGAGTATGACAGCGGGTATAAGTGGTGGGAGATTGGCACGAAGGAGGAGTTCAACTACCGCCGCCGCCAGATTCAGGAGGCCGTGCACCGCTGCCAGATAAACAACCGCTATTCCGAGGGCGGCAAGGGGCGCAAGCGCAAGTGTCAGGCTATTAAGCGCTGGCACGAGAAGGAGAAAAACTACGTTGACACCAAGCTCCACACCTATAGCCGTATGCTCGTCGACCTTGCCGTGAATCACGGATGCGGCAAGATAGTGCTGCTCAACCAGACGACACGTGAGGACAAGGCAAAAGAGGACAACCAGAACGGTGAGCCCTTTGTGCTGCGTAACTGGAGCTACTACGGATTGAAGGACAAGATTTCCTACAAGTGCAAGATGGTGGGCATAAAGATGATAGTTGACAAGGATAAAGAGAATGAAGAATAAGACAAAATACCGGGTACGCTGTAGTGCCTTATGCGGAGGTTTGACCACTCCGTAAGTTGCCTTTCCGTTTGACTTCTAAAGAGTTAGGTGTAACACATCCGAAAAAGTAGGCAACATACAGCAAAACCAAGAACGTATTAAATTGAGCAATAGGTGTGACACATCCGAAAAAGTAGGCAACATACAGCCGTAAGCATAAACAGACCATTACGGCAATCGGTGTAATAAGCAACGTACATTCCATGTAGATTCAGACAAATAAAAACTATTATGAACAGATTCGCATTAGACACAAAAGTTAGCGGCATGGCCTTGGACGAGTACATGGCAAAGCTGATTGAAAAAAACGAAAAACAGGATATAGATATTGAGCGCGGAAAGCTCACCGTGAGCATACTGAAGCAAATGAACAACCGTTCCCGACTCCTTATTGATGCCGCGAAGTTTGAACTAAAAAGTCGCGACTTCGTGAGAGAGGCGGTTGCCGCTCTTGAAACTGCCTCCCCTAAAGAAACGGAAAAAGAACATAAAGACAAAGATGCAGCATAGCAATGTGCTTCCCAACGGGGCGGCTGTACGCCCTTGTCGTAAGGCTGACAAGCACTTATGAACTATCTGTTGTATGAGCATACAAAATGAAAGGTAGATACAGCTGAAAAACAGGAATCCTAAATTTTCGTGAGGTTGTATGAGCATACAAAATGAAAGGTAGATACAGCTGCAAGGGATGCGAGAACAGGAAGATACGTGTTGTATGAGCATACAAAATGAAAGGTAGATACAGCTTCCATTGGTGGGTAATATCCTGCTTGCGCGTTGTATGAGCATACAAAATGAAAGGTAGATACAGCAAACGCAGCACCAAGTCTTGTGCACCCCAAGTTGTATGAGCATACAAAATGAAAGGTAGATACAGCACCGAAAAATAAGTACCTGATTTCATTATAATTGTATGAGCATACAAAATGAAAGGTAGATACAGCGAAGTGCAACATTGTGCTGAAGAAATTGGTGACGTTACGTCAATGTAAATATATAATTGCCCGTGAGGGTAGACCTCTCTTGCCTATAGAAAATCCGAAAGTATCTGCGAGTCGGATGCTCCACCGATAAGGCTCCCACGCTCCACAATTCCCGTTAGGCAGTCGCAGTTTGATACAAGTATTCCGTTTGCATAAAAACAACCGACATCTTCAACGGTGATATTATACACGTCCTTTAGGGTGGAGGTTTTTGTATGTTGTGCTACATGAATGGGAACAGAATTTGCGGTCTGGGCGACTTGGTTTCGCCTTTCCGTATTTAAATTCTTTTCCACATTGTATGCAAACTGCTGTGTATGTAGGTTGGTGATAATAGTACATTTCGCAGCACTTGTCGCTACAGAAGCTTGCATCCGTGTAGACAGATAAGAAACCACGTCCACAATACCTGCAAATACTGACCTTTTTCTTTTTTTTGCAATGTGCGTGTACTTTATGCCATGCTCTCCCCTCTTCACTTCTGTGCCATTCCGTTGCAGCAGCACATCTTTCGTATTGATGCACAGCCATCTTCTCGCGGTATTCAGGATCTTGCCACCTCTTCTTGCCATGTTCCGATAAGTGTTGCTTAATCGGTAAACACTCCAAATTGCTGATGTCGTTATTAAAAGTATTGCCGTCCTTGTGATGAATGCAGCAGTCTTTAGGTACTTCCCGTCCATTATAAAACTCCCACACAGCGACATGCAGGCTCTTAGCACCTTTTCGTCCTTCGTTGCTCTTTGACTGACTGAGATAATACCTTCCCTTCCCCATAAGACGGTATTCGATTCCGTTGAAAGTAATAATCTGTTTAACCTCCATTTCATCTGCTCTTTAAATCCGTACAAAGATAAAGCTTTTTCATCACACTTGCAAATTTCTTTAAACTCTTTAGCATTGAAAACACGATGTCCTTCTGTGGCAGTCAAACCAAAACGTTTTATAACATTTTTATGGCCTGTTTTCCCACTTGCAAGTACTTTTCGCAAGCCAAAAGGAGTAATAACATAATCTCCAACCTTGACATTTTCTATGTTCTTGTTACCCCATAAAGTAGCGACTTTAGTACCTGCTACAAAACAATGGTCGTCGTGAGCATTGTTTCCCTCCTTTCGGTAGGACTTCACTCCGCTGGCAAACTCCGGCCACCTGCGTTCCCAATTCGACGGAAAGATTATCATGTTGTTCACCTCTGCCGACCGTTGGAAGATGCGTACCTGCTTGTTCTTCGTCTGCGTAAAAGGCAAGAAGGTGGTCTTTGCGTTGCCATACTCACGGCACAGCCTTTCCACGTTCCTTCCAAACGTCCTGCCACCGTTGTTGCTCTCGATGGCACAGTAGCGCACCTCGTCCTTCGACAGCATCTGCGCTTCTGCCTGTTCCGTGTATTCCATCGACTTCTTCGTAAACAAAATATCAATGATATAATAGCCGTCCTTCATGGCGAGGTAGTCGATGGAACAGAGGTAATCAGCTCCCGTGTCTGCCGTGTCGGTATAGTTGCAGACCACTCCAAGGCGTTTGTTCGGCAGTATGTCGTAGGTCTTGAACGGGTGCTCGTACATCAGGCCTTCCATCGGGGTCGGGTTTTGCATGTACTGAGTCTCAAAGACAAAGCTGTTGGCGTTGTTTATCTTGTCAAGTTCCTCTACGGTGAACTTGTACGGCCACAAGGACTGTCGCTCACCGTTCTTATCTACAGATATGGCTGGCAGGGAAATCACCCTCCAATCGTCTGGCTCCACCTCCTGCAAATAGCCGCAAAGGTCATGCTCATGCAATCGCTGCATGATGATGACAATAGGCGTGTTGCGGGAATTGACACGGTTACGGATGGTTGTCTCAAAGCGGCGGTTCACGCGCTCACGCACCACGTCCGACAGGGCATCCTCTGGCTTGATGGGGTCGTCGATGACAATAGCACCGCTGAAACGGTACGGTTCCCCCTCTTTTTCGACGAGACCTGCACCGAAGCCTGTAATCTGGCCGAGCGTAGAAGTGGCGTAAAGCCCGCCTCCCTGGTCGGTGTCCCACTGGCTCTTCATGTTCTTTCCGTATGTGATGCGGGTGGGGTAGAGTGACCTATAAGCCTCAGACTGCACTATCTGCTTAACGGCGATAGAGTTGTCCTGTGCGAGGTTTGCAGAGTAGGAAAGGTGGATGAAACGGGAAGCAGGATTGACCGCCAAGCCCATAGCGATGAAGTTCTTGACGGCAATCTCTGTTTTGCCCGACCTCGGAAAAATGTTGATGATGAGCTTGTTGCACTTGCCGTTGAGCACGTCATCGAGCGCATCACAGATGAGCTTATGGTGTCCACCTATGATGAACTTCATGTCGTGCCCTTCCTTGAAGAAGTAGCGTGTGAAGTTGAGCGAGCTTTTCAGCGTCCACGCCCGCAGGATGTCGGTGTCGTACAGTTCAGCCATCTGCTTCGCCTTCTTTCGTTTCCTCTTCTAACATCTTGTAAAACTCTGTCGTAAGCCATCCTATCAGGTATGCCCACGGTTCTGCATCCGCATCGTGGTTCACCTCACAACGGCAAAGGATTTTGTTGGCGACGTGGAATATCTCATGTGCAATATCACCGCAGTTATCCTTATGCCTAACGAATACGCAGAAGTCGCCTTTGTCGAGGGAAGTGGTGCAGCCATTGCATCTTTTGGGGTCTTTAATATCATCCATGATGCACTTGTAGTCGTCCTCCGTAAGATACTCCTGATAATCCTCGTAGAACTTTTCCCACTCTTCAACGGTAGGCTCAACCATCATAACAACGGTTGTGAGGTATATGCGGACATCGACAATCTTAATCATGCCTAATACTCCTCCTCAATCTTCTTCAACACTTGCTTCGCCTCTTCGGGTGTCATGGATGTTGGTGCGCCAAGACTACCACCGTTGGTTGTCACGTCCACTTCCTTCTTCACCGCTCCGAACTGGCGGTCACGCAGCAAGTCCACGACCTTCGTGCGACCGTTCTTCATATCCATGATGGCGGCACGGGTAAGGGTGGTGAGGTACGCGGGCGAAGCGTCCGACGATCCGAGCTTGTTCAGCTCCTTGACACCAAGGGCAAGGACAAGGTTCTCGATGTAATCAACCTCGTCTATGCTCAACCCGTCAATCTCAGCGGCCTTCTTTGCCCCAAGGACGCTTTTAAGGAGTTCGGGAATCCTGTTCTTGCCCTTGGCTCCCTTCGGCCTCCCTGCGGGGTTGCCGCTCTGTCCTGGCTTGAAGCAGTGCGGGCGCAGGTCACGTTCATACTGTTCCCTGCCTTCCTCACTCAGCTGTCTGGTTCGCGCCGCTCTTGACCTTCTCTCTTTTCTTTCGTTTGCCATAACTCATATATTTTAGTTTAACACATTTATTCAAACATTTTCAGAAGTTCCTCACCCTTTGCAAACTTCGCGTCGGGTGCGATGCCCATCATGTCGCAGAAGGCTACGAAGTTGTCGTAGCTGGAAAACGACAGCGTTATGTGCGCCGCATCGTTCAGGGCATCGCGCTGCGCTATTTCCCGCGTCTTTGCCTTCCCCTCCTTCACCTTTGCCTTGTTCGCCTCGTACTCCTCAGAGCCTTTCTCTGGCACGGCCTTGGTGGGTTTCAGCATTTCACCGAAAAGGTCTGGCGTTTCCTCGCTGCCTCCCGTGGCGATATTCAGGATGTCGTCTATCTCGCTCTGGTCAAGACCTATCTCGCCAAGGTCTATCTCGTCGGCGAAGTTGGCAAGGAGGTCAAGGTTGTACGAAGTGTCGCCTGCCGCCATGTACGCCAGCTGCTGTTTCTCTTCCTGCTCGTTCATGTGTACCACCTCCACCTTCACCTCGTAGTCCGTCTCTGGAGTGCCGTCGTAGCCGTAGTACAAATCCATTGCAGATATTCTGCGATGGCCGTCAATAAGGTTTCCCGAAGTCTCGTTCCACACTATGCCACCGAGATAGCCAACCTTTTTCAGGTTTTTCTCTTGTGTTTTTATCCTGTCCTCACGGTGAATTTTTGGGTTGAGAGGGTTTTTCCGAATATCAGAACGCTTTATTATTCGCGTCTCTGACGTTGTCAGCTGCTTCACCTTCTTTGCCATATTCTCCTGCTTTAAAGTTCGTTACTCATATTATTTTGCTAAATCTCTTTAAATTACGCGCCCATGACTTGCACGTCTCAAACAAATTGCTTATCTTTGTATCGTCATTGAAGCCGATATGACGCTAAACATCATCGGACAGGCACAGGGCTTCCGCTCATAGCGGCAAGTTGTGTAACCGAATCCAAACCTCGCTTCGGCGGGGTTTGATGCTTTTAATACGTCCGCACTTCACCAGACCTCTTGATGTAGTAACCGTGATAGCCTTTCTCCGACAGCTCGTGAATCTTGTCACGGAACTTACGCCATTTCCCGTCCAACATGAACACCGTCATTTCGGCTCCCTGCTTCGTGGTGGCTTTCTCGGCGTGGGAGAGCATATACTTGGTACTCGTGCACCATTTCAGGTCGGCTGGCCTTCCGTCAATGGTGATGTCGTAGGTCTCGCCCTTCTTATCGTCCTGCCTCAGTACCACGTTGTGGCCGTCCTTCGCCAAGGCTCTCGACATGGTCTTCTCCTTGCGGTACACCTCCATGTTCTCCTTGCTCGCCAGCCCCTCGTTAGTCCTTTCCGCAAGTATGGTGAGAGACCCGCCGCCTTTGAAGGTTTCGTGGGTGTTTATGATGTCGCTTGCCTTCAGCTCCGGCAGTAGCCTGCTGCTTCGCTTTCCGCTGCGCTTGGCGGGAGAAGTTGGCAGCGGGCGCGGCAACGATTCTCTCACCGCGTTCAAGGCTCTCACGCCCCCTTCCCGTGCCACTGCTACCTCCTGTGCCATTGCTTACTACTCAGCCCAAGCGTCCAACGTTTCCCTGTCGTAAATCTCCATTATACTTTTTTGAGACCCATCAGGCTCAATACGGAACACATCAGCATAGTTGTGCTTATGCTTTATGTAACGAGCCAATATTACAGAAACATAGTGAGGGGCAAGTTCAATCATACGGCATGTTCTACCCAACTGTTCCGCAGCTATCAACGTAGTGCCAGAACCACCGAATCCATCAAACACAACATCACCCTTTTTTGAACTATTTTTCATCAGATAACCTACTAACCCTACAGGTTTTTTCGTAGGGTGGTCCAAGGATTTTGTCGGTCTTTCCCAATCAATTACAGTTGACTGCTTGCGGTCAGAGTACCAGTTATGACCTGCACCTTCCTTCCATCCGTAAAGGCAATTGTGGGTAATTATTCCGTCAGAAATATAGTGGTTGTGCTTTTCTACAGCAAGAGAATAAACCATACCTTCAAACGGCTCAAATGTAACCGCATCAATTGATTTCCAATGAAAATTAGGAGCAGTTACACTATCACCAGTTGGAATAGGAATCTGCATTAACTCAGGAACAAGGTTACATGCATTTACTTTTGCCGTTACTCGTGTACTGAAACGCTCGTGAATGTTCTTTCTGTCAATAAGTGGGAATCTCTCTGAACGTCCAAAGTCGTGAAGTAGGCGATGAGCATTCTCCTGCATCGTTGCAAGGTCAAGGGAGCTGTAAATATTTGAAATTTGCTCTTCATTCCTTATCTTTGTATAGTCAGGATGTTTTAAACCACGCTGTACCTCCCAATGTGTATATGGAATCCCGTATTTTACTGCAAGTATCTGTTCACCTACCTGCGCATCCAAAGTGTTGTCGTATAAGTCAAGCAGCCACGCTTCATCAGCCTTTTCTTGATTAAATCGGCTTTTGAGTCCAAACTGACGAGCGTCATAGGCAACAGTATGACCTACACGCCACCAGTCGCCACGTCTCATGATATAGGTGCAATAGCGTTTTCGGTTTTTTCCGTTAAATCTAATGCTGAACTCATGGTTATCAGTAGCGCGAGTTGTCTTTCCGTCAACGGTAACGGAATACATCAAACCGTTGTATTTCCGACTTGCAGTTTCTATGGCATAGCCACCATTACGATAGCCTTTTACTTGCCCACTGAAAGTATCAAATGTGATTACTCGGTCTTTGTTTGTCAACGCCTCAATGGGTTTAAGACCTTCCGTAGTTTGCACCATCGTACCTGCTGGTTGGCAAGGCTCATGTTTCCATTGGTAATCTTGCCTGCCCATAACGAACGAGTTTTTGTTCCATATCAGTGTCTGACGTAGTGTCATATCCCCTGCGTTCATAAGCGCAAGCCTAAAATAGTAGCTATTACTGTCAGAATGGAAAATATAATAAGTCCCACCTGGTTGCAATATTTGTTTTGCTTCTGTAAAAGCTTTTACAAGGAATTCAAGAAATCCTTCACCAGAGAGATTGTCGTTTAGTACGAGTAAACCATCACCCTTTTCAGCACGCATACTGCCGTCAAAACCATAGTTTACCGCATAAGGAGGATCGGTCAGCCATATGTGAGCCTGTTCTCCATTCGGAAAAAGACGTTGAACATCCTCCTGTTTTGTTGAGTCACCACAAAGCAGCAAATGCCTTCCGAGTTTCCACATCTGCCCCTCCTTGATAATCTCATCCGTCTCTATATCGTTCTGCTCGAAATCATCATCCTCCGTCACAGAACTCTCTTCCATTGGTGACACCCCTGGAGCAACGAGCGAGCCTTCCGCACCGCTGCCTTCTGCACCGCCTATAGAGCCACCGTTAGCCACATCATCCTCCAATGCCTGTCCGAGGTCGGGAAGGTCTATGGCGGCAAGTTCTATCTCGTCCATCGACCACTCGTTGAGCAGCAGCTCGAAGTCCGTCTCGCCGAAGCTGGAGTTGTCCTTCAGCACTATGCGGCGCAGCTTCTCGATGGGGAATCCCGTATGCAGCACCTTGCAGGGCACTTCCTTGTAGCCGAGCTCCTTCATGGCACGGTAGCGCATATTGCCGCCAGCCACGACGTAGCCGAGGTCTGGGTTGCCCGTGTCATATACTATCAGCTCTCGCAGTTCGAGCATCTCAGGGTCATCCTTGATGCTCTGTACCAGTTTCTTGTACTTCTCGTCGCGTATGAAGCGCGGGTTCTTCGGCAGTCCCTTCACCTGTCCGATGTTGGGGAATACCTGTGTGATTGGCAGTTGTTCTGTGTTCATATATTTGCTATCCTAAATACTAATATGCTGCAAAGATACTAAAATATTTATTAACCAAACAGTATTTAACGAATATTTTGCATATTACGGCTTTCGGGAATAAAAATAGGGTGACATTGCTGCCACCCTAACCAACACGGCAAAGTGATGGTCATAGTCTTGCCACGTATCGGCTGAACGTATAGTCTGTACAGCCGTCATTGGCGCAAAGGAATCTTGCCAGCACCTTCACGTCAAGTCTCTCGTTTGGTTTCGTCTTTTTCCTCATAGCCTTCTTAGCAGCCGCGAGCCTACCCACACGAGCCCGTCCCACAAGGCATTTCCAGCTATATTGCTGCTGAAGTCAGAAAGCCATGTCTGGCCTGATACTTTCCTGTGTATTTCGCCAATCTCCCTTTCTTGCTTCTGTAGTGCCTGTAGTATGTCGTCACGGCTCTTATCCTGCATGGTAAGCTGTACGAAGGTGCGCTTGTCCTCTGGCGACATCTTCCCGCACATATCCTCCAGCAGCTTCATGCGTAACAGCTCACGGTAGGTGTTCATAGGCTCCAGTGCCTCACATTGAAGTTCTCATCTTTGTCTGTGAGTTTGTCAACCGCGAGTTCATAGACGGCATTAAATAGCTTGTCGCTGTCAATATACTTCTCCAATGTCTTCTTGCTATCCGACATTTCCATGTTCATGACTGCGAACAAGGCACAGCTGTTGTAGCATGGCTCATGTTCAAGCTCAAAGTCGTGCTTCTCCATCGCCGCCTTCCACTGCTCCCAGCTCCACGGTGCACTCGGAACCATGTCGCCGACAATCCTTTCGGCCTCGCGCGGTGTGAGGTAGTTCTTCCAGCGGATGCTTTCGAGCTGACTCAGGAACTCCTCTGCTTCACTTGACTTGTTGTTCACGAACCAGTAAAACATCCGTTTCAGTACCTGCCCGAAGACGTGCATGTTCTCTACCTTGTCGGAGCTTGCCATCATATTATAGAGGGCGTTGAACTCCTGTCTCATTTCTTCTGCTGTCATTTCTTCTTCTTTTTATTGGGTTTAACTTCCGTCTCTGCCATCTTCGTAGCTTGCACAGAGACGCTTTGCTTCGACGGACAGAACGGACATGGTGCTTGGGGCACGCTACGCTCCGTCATCGGCTGTATCTGCTGCTGAATAAATCTTTCCATAAATCCTACCGTATTGCTTGTCAATGAATGCGAATAACAGTTGTAGCCATGTGGCCGCATAGGAAGAGAGGAACGAAGCGGCAGTCATAGATATCATTTTCGTGGGCTCACGAAAAAGGTCAGTACAAGTCAGAAAGCCGTATGTCATCACCGCCCAGAAACTGAAGCACTTCCCGCAGTTGATAACGGGCAGCTTGTGCTTGACAATCCCCTCAATGGCGGCAATCAGACCAAGGTGGTTGGCTGTCACGCAGGAGAACACTATCATCGCCACTTCGCTCCATTCCATACACTATGCTCCCGTTGCCACGTTGATACTCGTTGTAATGGCAATCTGGTTGGTGCAAGGCTTTGTGCTCTGACAACAGCCACAGCCATTGGTGTTCACGTACTGCGTGATTGGCTTTGGAGAAGCGGCCACGGTTCCGATGGTGAGCGTAGGTGACGTAGCTGCCGAGCACGGAAGGCAAACACGCTTAGACACGTATTCCACACGGGGTGTGCAGCTGTTACACGGGCGATAAGTCACTGTGCCAGCAATCTGGCACTCCTGACAGTAAGCATCGTTGCCTACAGAGATAGGAGTTCCTACTGCTGTTGCCGTCAGTTCACATAATACGGGATGCGTCGGGTCTACCAACAGCATCTGACGTCCGCCACATGAGTAATGGGTAAGACCGATTTCGTAGGTGGCATCGGCTGGAGTGCCACCAGGGTACGGAACGAGGAAGTCAAAAGCATCCTGTCCGTTTCTGTAACTACAATTGCAATTCATAATAGTTTAGTTTTTGTGTTGTTGATTATCTTGGGGCTCTATTATGCTGCGCCGTCCCCTTCCTGCGCTGTCTCGGTATTCGTCTCAGGCGCTGATGCCACGGACGCATCTTCCATAATCACCTTTTCGCCTGCGTTGGGGTCAAAGACCGTCGCCTCGCTGTCCTGAATGGCTTCTACCTTCGCCTTCAGCTCCTCTATCGTTCCTGCCATCGCCTCCACAGATGCCCGCATCGACTGAACCATGCGCATGGTGTTGTACGTGAACTGTGCCGCACAGTACTGCCACTGTTGCCTGCGGTCGTTGATGGCACGGCAGTTAAGACAGTCGCCCGTGCACTGGAATCTCTGCTGCTGCTGTTGCTGCTGCTGTTGGGTCTGTTCCATATCCTTTATTGTTTGAAAAACCTGATTATCTGACTTAATACGAATGGGCTGTCACTAAGCCTTGACACCGCCTCCGCTATCTTGTCGCCAGAGACCATCGCCCCGTGCTGCCCGATGATGTTGATGAACTGTATGACGGCTTTCCGTCCGCGTTCCGCTTCCTCGTCTGAATCTGCGTATATCTTCAGACTGATTTCCCTTGTTCCCTTTACCATACTCTTGCCGTGTTACTTGTTAGTTATTCGTTTATCGGTGGTAGCGGTTCTGCCGCAGCTTCAGTGGCTATTGGCAGCGCTCCCTTGTTCTTGACGATGGAGTATATCATCTGGTAGCCCTGAACAATATCGCCCTGATTCTCCTTTATCCATGCGAAGATGTCCGAGGCGTTGCTCTTCACCTGCTGCATGAACGTAGGGGCTACGGGGTCGAAGTCGGGAAGGTTCAGGTTCTTGCTGTAGAAGTCGAACATTTCCTGCGCCTTCTGTATGTCGCCATTGTTGTACATCATGGCTACCTGTATCAGCTGTGCCTTGCTCGTGGGCACGTAGTTCTGTATAAACTCCATCTTCTGCTTCCTTTCCTTTCTGTTAAACCATAACATGTTGCCGTGTTTTGTTACCAGATTTTTGTTACCATTTTTTCTATTTTGATAACATGATAACAAGATTCTAAGCAGGTTGGAACCTGCTTGTCTGCATAGTTTCCTACACATTAAGCAGATTCCTTCCTAAATTTCCGCTTAACCGTTGCATCCGCATCCGCTTGCGGGGCAGTTGCACGGCCCTTCCTGCCACAGTGACACGCGCTGCGGTGACTGCTGGTACTTGCCAGTCATCACGTCTGCGAGAATCTTTGCAGATGCCTCGTTGGTGGCAATCTGGCTTGCGGAGAGCTGCCCCTGCTGCGAACCGCTGACGGAGTCGTTGATGGTGGCAGTCAGATTGATGTCACCGGCGGTACGTGCGTCGGTCTCACGCTCAAGGCCACGGATGACGCGGTCAAGCGTAGCGTTCGTGTTCGCGTTCTGCTGGTTCATCAGCTGAAGGGCGGCGGCGTACTGCGTAGCGGCCTGCTCCTTGGCAGACTGTGCGGCTTCCTTGGCCTGGTTAGCCTTTGCCGATGCCTGCATGCCACCGAATATCCATGCCGTAGCTGCGGCAACAGTGCCGACCGTTCCGAGGACAAGCCCTGCCACTCCGATACCGCTGGTGTGGCTCTTGGCCTGCATGTGCTGTGTTTTGAACTGCTCGTATGGGGTCATGTCGTCCCTGCCCAAGCTCTTCAGCATCATCAAATCATTCATTTCGAGTGCCATAATGTCTCTTGTGTTTGTGTTGTGAATAAAAATAGTTACCTTTGTCGTAGCGCTTTGACAAAGGCAAAGTTAAGTATTAGATTTGTTGTAGGAAAGAGGCCTCGTGAAATGCCAAGTGACAGGTGGTGACACCTTTTAACACTCCATTGAAAGGCGCTTGAATGCTCGTTGAATGGTTCGCTTCGCAACACGAAGCTCGTCGGCTATCTCCATGATGGCACGGTCGTATTTCATGCCGTTTCTTCTCATGTGCCTGAAACGCTCGTAGGCATCAATATATTCGTAGTCTGTGAGGTAAACGCCATTCCGTGACATCGTTTTTAACGTTTCAGCCCCTAATTTCAGCATTTCATGAACTTTCATAGTGCAAATCCTTTGACATGTTAAACTTTTTGGTTATCTTTGCACCCATCATCTCACCTTTTGCGGACACAATAATGCCTCGCTACGACGAAGAAGAAGGGTCTATTCCCCCCGACCGTCGCTGCGAGGCGTCATAAGTGAAAGGTGAGATGTTTATTTATGAAAGTCGGGGGATTTTTCTTTTCCCCTTTGTCTTTTTTGAATGGTCGTCAGGACTCACCGCATTCACCGCCAGCTCATCTGCCTTATCAGCTCCATAGCCTGCCTGCCGTCGGCATTCAGGATGGCATCGGAATTGTAGCGGAACCGTGCGGGAATGCGTTTCATTTCCTCGTCGGTGCAGTAGATGCTGTTCACCTTGTCGGCAAGCATGAGGCGCAGCGACGTGTAGTCGATGCCCCACACCACATAGTCCTTAGTCCAGCCGTAGCGCTCACAGGCGGTGTCTATGAGCGAGCCGAAGACGGACTTGCCTCCGAAGGTGAGGTTGTTCTTGTCATCCCTGGCCTTGATACGCAGCACCTCGGCCAGCCTGTCCTGCTCCTTGTCTATGCCGAAGTGCTTCATGATGACTGCCGTCCTGTCGGAAGAGAGCAGTATAATCATCAGCGCGGCAATGTCCTCCTCGGACAGCTCCCTCTCAAAGAGGGCTTTCCTTTCCGCGAGCATTGCCGTGTCCTCCACCTCGTCCTTTGTCTTGCAGGTGTGGTAGCAGATGATGGTCAGGCAGGCATCCTTCTTCTCCCCTGCAAGGCGCAGGGCTTCCATTGGGAGGTTACGCTGCACGTTCTGCGGGTCTATCCCAAGGCTGTCTATGCAAGGCTGTAGCAGGTACATCTTGCCAAGCGTCACGGGATGCAGGGCGAAGTGCCTGTCACCTACGGAGAAGCCGTATGGCCTGCCCATAAGCGTGTAGGCAACATACTGCTCAATGTCCTTCTTGTCTTCTTCCATTCCTAATAAATAAACAGTTACTTGAAAGGGGATGATGGCCTATTCAATTACTCTCCCACACCAAATTTTCGCCAATATAAACTCTCTTCACTTCCTTATCTCCAATATACCTTTTCTTCAACCCGGCAGTAGTGCTACTTTCAATAGGAAGATTGTCAATACTTCCAGCTGTAACAGTTACTGAGCTACCTGCTAATGGCTGAGGTGTAACTTGTTCTGTTGTAGATTCTGCAAGAGGATAGACAATAATAACAGGAGTGCCGTTTGCGTATTGGTCGGCAAGGTATTGTTTAAATGCTTCAATGGTTGTTATTTCTGAATGAAAACATACCGTTGAATATATTTGACTTTGAGCACCCCTTGTAATATAGCCTTGACCTATTGTAACATCCGCAATCGATACACCGTTTGATAACATTTCAAAATGTGTACAATAAGCAGGAATAGAACGTGCGGAAGATTTTACTATACTAACAGGTGTAAAGTTAAGATAGAACCTTGAATACTGGCTTTCACGACCCCATGCTTCCGTACCATTCAACACCTTTATCGCTACATTCCTTGTAACCTTACCATCAAGTACACTCTGGGTGTCTTTATAATCACCTACATCAAGTAGCATTTCTGCATTAGCGGTATTGCCTAAATTGTCGGTTACGACTTCTTGAGTACCGTCGGTGTAGATTTCAACTTCATCATCAACAGCACCTGCTGTAAAATCTCCCGTGCCTGCGTTGGTTAAGAAGGTATTAGTTACAGTATCATAGAACCCAGCAACACCTGCAAGAGTTTTGCAAGGAATAAGTCTTTGAACTAATGTACTACCGTTCCATACCTCATATTCAGCCCAAGTTGATACACCACCGCCAACAAAAGAACCTACAGTATTTGTACCACCTAAGTACAGATTATATATATTGGATGACCAGCTTTCATTAGTTAAACATCCGCATTTTAAATCATCCCATCTATCAACATCATCAATAATAAGTTTTTTACTTATCGGGTTAAACTCAATAGTGTGATAATTTGCACCCCAACTAACAACAGCAGGATTACTACCAGTATCAGCACCATCGTGTGAGTAAATACCTAAATTATTACTACCTGTCCAACCAAGTATGATACAAGAATTAGCTGTATAGCTGGTATTTGTTTTTGCACCCCAAATGTTGTGATTATAAGGTGCTGTTCTTTTGACTTTAAATTTATAAGTATAAGCGGAATTTGCTTTTATACCTGTGTCAATATAAGAATTACTGTCAAAGGTTATACTCTCAACCATTTGATATCCTAACGGTAAACCGCTCTTGTTATGTACCTTCACCACTCCATTATTACACCAAATACCAGTAGGAGCATCGGGTGTAGGAATTGCACCTTTGACACTGAGAGTGTATTCTACAGGAGTAGCAAGTTCATAGTAGAGCATTACACCTGACAAATTGTTAATATTGACATCCCTAGAAAGAACAATTGCAGGAGAATTGTATGTAGGAGAATAAAATACAGCGATACAATTACTGGTTTCCCTCCCCCAAATAATAGAAAAAGCTTCAATATCGTATTTACTACAAATTACATTATTTTTGACATTTGGATTGAATGTTGTAATAGGTATTGACAAGTCTAAGTTTCTGTTTAAATAATATCTTATAGTATCGTTGCCATTAACCAAATCAAAGTCATTGCTATATACACCCAAATCCACAACGCCAACTCTCTTAACAGCAGTACCATGTTCAAAGTCAATCTCATCCTTAATACTACCTGCTTGACATAGACCATTAGGAAACATCACAGTACCATTAATATCTGTTAGGGTAGTAATAGGGAAAGGATATTCCTTATCATTAATTACAGTAGAAGGAGTATTAACTGATAATAGACTACCTGCATCATAAGGATAGTAATCTTTAAGACCTACATTAGTGGATAGCCAAGTATTGAAATCAGAAACACTGTTTATCTGGTCAGCAATACCCATAGCTGTTAGGTCAAAGCATTCTACACTAGAAATATAAAAAACAGCACCAATAGTTCCTCCAAATCCTAATCTAATCTCATTATATTGATTAGTTTGGCACGTAAATAATCCCGATTTCTTTTTAAAAGAAGTATTTGTAAAACTGATAGTAACACTATTAGAACTACCTCCGAAATAAGTTATTGCACTTTGAGTTCCATTAGATACCCGTGCAACAACGGATAATATATATTTGTGTCCTACAATATAGCTAATAGGATGTTGCATCGTATAATCAGTAGATGTACTATTAGTAATAGATAATATTTTATTTATTACAGAAGTAGGATTGTTTCCATGTTTTCTCCATCCAGTAGTACCATTACTAAAGTCGCCATTCTCTACAAGTTGATTCCACTTCACAGTATTACCTTTCATACTCTTAACAGGAGCATAATCAGTAGCTTGAGTCCTAACAACCTCAGTAGGCTTAGCACTTACAGTAACAGGTTCACCATACTCGCATGTAGGCGTAGTATAAACAATATCAGGCCCTGCAATAAATGAGCCATTATCAACAACATTAGGTAATATAAATGTACCATTAACTTTATTGAAAATACCTAAAGCATTATCTGAATCACGTCTGCAAGGTACAACAACAAAGCTTGAATTAATCCTTGCACCATAAAATCTTGTACCTTGATACGCAAAATAAGTAGAATTGCTGTATTTACCTCTAAAAATTTCTATTTCGCCTATATCTGTTAGGGTAGAAGGAGCATTAGTAAAACTACCAATAAGAGTGCCATTAACATAAAATCCTGTCTTATTTACTTTTGCTGTGAATTTAGCAACACCATCTGAATTATTATCAGTAATTGTTTCACTACCAAGTGTACCTATTACCATTTGACTTGCATTTGCCTTAGCTATTCTAAAGTAATCCATGCCAGATTTGCATTGTGCAACCATAAGCTGAGAAGAAGTAGACATTATATTACTTGCTGTAATCTCCATTTCTGTATCTATATCAGCCATTATACCAGTTGCAAAATACACTCCTTCTGTAGCAATCTCAAGATATTCTAACTGTGTATAACCAACAGGAAGCACTCCCTGCCGACATTTGCCAGCAAGGAGCACCTTTTGTAATTTATTAGTTGGATAAGTAATCATACGCTCTCAATGATATTATATTCAGTATTCACGTCTTTAGTAGTCAAGGCATCATATTGAGCCTGAGTAAGGAGAACAATGGTTCTTACAGAAGTGCTTGTAACAACTTCATTAGCTTCAATACCACTGTCAGTAAGATTGCCATTAGCATCAAGTCCAGCAAGATTCCCACTTGTAGCATTAGTAACCTTGTCGACTTTACCTGACAAAAGAGCGGTAAGGTTGGCAGTAGTGGTATAATCAGCAAGAGCGGTATTCAATGCAGTAGTAGTAACATAGCCACTGAGGTCAATGCTGGTATCACCAATCTTCACAAAGTCATTATTGGCATACACATATTCCTCGTATTTGTCACTTCCACTAATAGAAGCAGGGCCGATGAGATAGAGTACATTGTTAGCTGGGGTAGTAACCTCGCTTGAACTTGCATATATCTCATAATGGAATTGCTGAATAGCACCGATAAGAGCAGCTACTTCCGCCTTGGTGTAAGTCTCACTCTTGAGATAATAGTTTGTTAAATCATTAACAGACTTAGTGATAAATCCACTAAGTTCTATTTCCTTTACTTTAGCAGATATGGTGTTAGCCTTGTATACTTCTACATGATAATCACCTGAATTTTCACCTATTCTTATCCTGCCTACAGGCCACTCACATTTATATGACTCATTATTATTTAAAGTTATATAAGTAGATGTGTCTCCATCTTTATAGATATAAACACTTACACCATTATTAACTATTATAGAGCCTTGTTGGATTGGAGCACTATAGTCTATTCGAATCCAGCTATAAGCATCATCTGTTCCTTCAAAAATAGTTGGCTTTATATTTTGAGCAACTCCTCCGCTATTTACCAAATTATCACTTTCAACAGTAGGTTCATTATCTACTCCCTGCCAATCAGTGACAACAGTACTCCAAGTAGTAGACATTAGTCTATATTGAACATACTTATTGTCAGAACTCTGAATGAACTTGATGCTCATACCGCCTTTGCGGAGAGCATCTGGAACGTTTTCACCATCGGTGCCAAGGGCAGCGGTGAGGTCTGCGTAGGTGGCCGGAACGGGAGGTGTGCCGGTAGCATGGTAGGCAGAAATGTCGAACATTTCCGTGGCCACCACGGGGGTTTCACCACCACCACCGGGTGTCGGGGGCATCGGGTCGTCCTTGTGTGCGTTGTACAGCTGTACGAACCGCGTCTTTCCGTCGGGAAGGAGGATAAGGTCGTAGTCCTCGTTGTTCTTCGTTGAAACCAAGAGGATGTCACCGTACTCATACACCTTGTTCAAACCGACGAAATGGCGCAGCGTCCCGAAGATGCGCTTTACGCCGTCACGTCTACCGTTGAATATCTCTCTTTGCATATCTGTCAGTATTTATGGTTATTGTTCTTGTGCCGAAGCCCTGTTACTTACAATGTCCCGAACGCTCTCCTCAGAGGGCACCGCAGCCGTGTTCACAAGTGACTTTGCCTTCCTTGGCATAGAAGTCTACCTTGAAGTCACACTGTGCAAGGGTCTTGTCGCCCATGCTTGCCTCGTCCACGTTCAGCGTGAACTTTATCTTTGATTCTTTTTCCTGTTGTTGCCATATCCTTTGGCTTTTTTCGCGTTCCTTTTTCTTTTTTCCGAAAATGGATGAAGATGGAGCTTTCTGACTTCTCCTTCCCCATCCATTTTCTTGCCCTGACGTAAGGTGATGACGTTATCAGTCGTTGTCCTCGTAGGCTTCGTTGGAGAAAGTGACGGCATCATCCTGGTCTTCTGCCATCATCTCGGTGTTCTCTGCGAAGGAGACCACGCCATTGCCGAGTGTCACCTTACCCCACTTCACGGTGTTGGTGTCTGCCGTGGATGGAGAAAGGGCATCGTGCGTGACATTCCAGATGGCACCCTCGTTGGTGGTGAAGTTGTCCTGGATATTCATTGCGGAACGCTCGATGTAGAAGCCGTCGGTGTCTGCGTCTTCCGGCTGGAGAAGAACGGCGTACTCGGCCTTCACGACACCATCCTTGTTGGGCGCGGGCTGGTTACGGCCTTGCGCCTTACGGATGTTGTAGGCGAGCTGATAGGTGTTCTTCTTGTACTTCACGGCCTCGTTCTCACCGCCCTCAATCTTGGCTTCCATCTTGTCACCCTGCGTGGTCGACAGGTTGGTAGAGTCCTCGACGGGAGTAGCAAGAAGCTTCCACTTGGCATTGTCATCAGAGAGATTCTTGATGAGCAGTTTGGGTTTGCCCCAACTCAAAGGAACGTTATTCATTGTATTACTCGTTTACTTGTTTGTACTCTATTTTGTTGTTGATGATATACTCGTCGGCTCCGTCGACTTCAAGTACCCGCTGCTGTAAGAGCGTGGCGCGGAAGTCGGAGCCTCTGAACACCTCAAACAGGCTGCTTGCAAGGTCGCACAGCACATCAAGCCTTTTCGTCTGTTCCTCGGCCTGACCGTTCACGACATTGGCGGCGACGTAGATGTTCACGTTCACCGTGGCCGTCTGTATCTGGCCGTTGACGTTGGCAAGCACGGAAATGACAATGTCCTCCTTCTTCGAGCCGACAGGACGCTTGCCCGTCTTACGGACAACTCCCGTTATCTCGCGCTCAAGCTCAGAGCCTTGGATGTGATGAAACACATCGGTCTTGATGGCAATGTCATTCTTCATAGCTTCCATGTGTTTATTTCCCTGATAGCTTTCTCCTTGGCATCCTCAAGCCTCTGCCTGACCACCGACTCTGCCCAGATGCGTGTTGATTCAAGCACATCCTTGGAGTCGCGAGCCTCCACCGTTTCCGCGTAGTCCATAGCTGCAACCATTGTCATTGCCACACAGTCCGAATACTGTCCTGCAAGACTCTGCACCATGCTGCGCCCCCTTGCGCTGCCCGTGCTTCCTTCGAGCACTTGGGCGAACTCCGTGGAGAAATAGACCTTGCCGTGGTCGTAGACCGCACCGCCTATCGAGCTTCTGAGGTTGCCCGTCACATCGTGGAAACTCTCGTCCCAACCCCTGTTGCGGGCTTTCTCGTCTGCCTCCCTGACGATGTCCGCAAGGGCTTGCCTCATACATTCCGTGATATGCTCGGATGCGCGTTGAAGAAACGACGCTATCCCGCTCACGGAGGTCTGACATACTATCCTAAGCATATATCTTGCACTGCCACTGATAGCGGGCAAAGCCCTTCACGGTCAGCTCCTTCTGTTCCATCCCGTTGACGGTGGTCAGCCGCAGCCGTTCACCGTAGGCAAACTCCCTCGCCTTGGGATTGTGGAGTATGATGGTGAATGAGAAGGTAATCTGCTTTCCGTCGCGGTCGGGCAGGGCAATGACGTTGTTGCGTCCTGCGGGGACGGCGTTGCACCGTCCGAACCTGACCCATTCCCCCTCATCGGGGGTGTAGTCACCGTTCTCGTCGTAGCCGCCTCCCTGCCCTTCCACGAAGTATTCAAGTTCGTAGGCGTTGAAATCGAGTACAGGCATCAGCAGTTGATATATACCTTCGGCGCGGCGGCATCTTCCTTCGCCTCCTCGCCAATTTCACCATACAGAGCGTTGGCTCTTTTGAGGATGGCCTTTCTCTGGGCATCAGTGAGCGCCCCCACCGACTTGTCTGCCTCAGAGAAGTTCACTGCCTGAATGAGAGAGAAAAGACAGTCAGCCAGTGCACCCTTGTAGCCTTTCCCTGCGGCAACGTCGGCTGTGAAGCCGTCATCACCGTCGAGACCCCTTCGGATGACGATGTTCTCAACCTTCCCGTAGGGGATGGGGAAGAACACCTCGTCGTGCAATGCCTGGATGACTGTCTTCATCGTTCAATAATCTTTAGTTGACTGGAGTTACCTTGCCCTGAAGCTCGTTCTGCTGTTCCTCGGAGAGCTTGTTCACAGCCTTGATGATAGCTGCGTCAGTGGTGGTGGTCTTCAGGCGTGTGCTGCCTACCTCGTTCAGCGCGGTGACGAAAGCTGCCTTGTCGTACTTGTTCCCCCATACGGTCACATATACATCAGTGGTGTCAGCCTCCTCAGCTGCGGGGTCAAGCTCCTGTCCCTGCGAAATATCGTAGATGTAAATCTGGTCGATATTCTCGATGATAGGAGCAACGATGGCCTGTCCCGTGGTGGTCTCGCGCAGCGGGTTCGTCTCGCGGAAGCGGGCGATGAGCTTGTAGTTGTCAATCGTTGCGTAGAGCACGTTCTCCACAGGGTTCGTCTGCTCTGCCAAGCGGCCATATACCAGCGTTCCGACAATCTCGCCCGTGACGAAGATGATACGGTTGTCGTCCCAAGGCTTCACGCTCTTGCGGACACCATTCTCCTCAACGATAACCGAGCGGTTCACCTTCACGAACGTCACACCGCCAGTCTCGTCGGAAAACGACTCGTCGAACTTGTTCGGTGTGGGAACGGGCAGGGTGAAGTCGTCAGATACGATACGGCGCTCATAGTTGGCAGACAGCTCGCGAGCCTCGCGGGTGTGGCGCAGCACATCGTATGTGGCCTTGGAAATCCAAATCTGATAGATATTGACACCGTTCTCCTGTGCCTTGGCAATAACGTCGAGGATGTCCTCAAGCGACGGCTCGCCCTTGGTCGAGGAATAGAAGGTGTTCTTCTCCAGATAGCCGAAGTTGATGCGCATGAGAGCGTTGGGGTTGTCCTCGTCCTTGATGGCCACATAACCACGGGAGAGACCATAGAGGAAGTTGTATTCGTTACGCTCGTCGATAGCCTGTGCGCAGGCAACGGGGTCGTTGGCCAGCTTGCGGGCGATGAGCTGGGCGTTGCCGCCCTGTGCCTCCATAGTGTTGAGCGCGTTGATGTCCGACTCCTTCAGGACGCGGCTGATACCGATCTTTGGCAGCTTGCCGTTGGACGTCTGGATGGTGTCGCGCTTCTTGATGGGAAGCGGGCTGTCCATAGACACGAAGTCGGCAGCAACGTAGGTGGTGTCGGAAACGGTGCTCTCCCACTTGTTGTCGGGCGAGTACTCCTCGTTCAGGTGTGACTTGTGCAGATAGGTGAGATTACGGTCACGCTTGCCGTTGACCGTCTCGATAAGACGCTGGAGCATCGGGAAGAAGCGCTCCAGGTACTTCTGAAATAATGACTGTAACATGTTGTTGTGTTATCCTTAAAACAATCTTCTTACCTTAAAAAAACGCTTCGCTCCCTTAGTCGTGGTTGAAAACGATGGTCGGGACGGCGGCCTTGAATGCAGCCGCAATAGTGGTGATAGGATAGGGCAAGGCTTTGTCGTTGACCTCACCGATGGTCAGCACAGCGGCCATTTCCGAGCCGTCCTTGGGGACGCTGTTCTCGATGATGCCGCAGTACTCATAGCCGTTGGGCAGACTGCCAAGCGCACCGTTGCTGACGGGGAAGGGCTTGTAGACCTTCTTTGTCTCGGTGTCGCGGATGCAGACATGACCAGCGCGGACGTACTCGTCAGGGAAATTGGTGAAGTCAAGGGCTACGCCGCCCTTGATGCCGTCCACATGCTTGCGGATAACGATAGGGTCGTTACCGAAGCCGTACTCTGTCTTAGTGTTTGCCATTTCTTTTTACCTTTTTTGAAGTTTAACTCATGATTGCGGCAAGCGCGTCAATCTCCGCCTCGGTCATGGGCTTCTGCTCGTCGCCCTGTCCCTGCTGCTCTCCTGCACCGGGCTTGCCTAACTTATCAAGTCCTTGGTTGGCACGTTCCTGGTTCATGGCCTTGATGTCCTCCTGCACCCCGCTGACGAACTCGTTGAAGTCCTCGTCGGAGTCGAAAGTCATCTTGGCATAGTTCTTCTTGATGCGCTCACCGTACACGCCCGAACCCTCAAGGATGGTGGCCAGCTGCTTCTCGCGGTTCTCCTTCACCTTCTCGGTCTTCATGGCGATGAACTCGTTACGGAAAGCCTCGAACTCCTCCTGCTGCTTCTTGGCGGCTTCCTGCTGCTTCTTCATGGCAGCGGTCTGCTCCTTCAGCTGCTGTGTGAGCTTCTCGTTCTCCTGCTTCAAGCCCTTTGCCCAATCCGATTCGAGAAGCTTCTGGAATCCTGCTTCCTCAGCAGCCTTGCGAGCTGCCTCCTCAGCGGCCTTGCGCTCTTCCTCGGCTTTCTTGGCAGCTTCCTCCTCCTCTGCCTTGCGTTTTGCCTCGGCCTCTTCCGCAGCTTTTCGTGCGGCTTCCTCCTCGGCCTTGCGCTTGGCTTCTGCCTCGGCCTCCTGGCGCTTCTCCTCCTGCTTCTGGATAATGCGGTTAGCGTGACTCTGCGCGAGCTCAAGGTGGAATATTGCCGCGTCCACTTCCTTCGTGGCCGCTGCCGTCATTGCCTCGTCCGTTGCATCGTCCTCTACATTGAGGTTGTCAGCAATCTTCGTTGCGACACCCTCCAGCTCCTCCTTCGTGAACCCGAGACTCTTGGCCTTCGGTTTCAGAAGTTCCAGTACCAACTTGGTTTTCTTGTTCATAACTCTTATGTTTGATTAATAAATATTAAGCAGCGGCAAATTTATCGAAAAGTATTTATCTAACAAACGTTTTAACAAATATTATGTGAATTTTTAAGTTAAAAATATGCCATATATGCGCAAAAGCGGCTTTTTAGTTGCATATATGGCAATTATCTGCTGATTGTTGGTACAAAGGTACAAAAACAACAAAGGGACGACAACCACATACGGTTATCGTCCCTAAAAACGGAATTACCCTTAGTGCGGCCTTTTACGGTCTATTCTTCTGGCGGGTTGTCCTCCGGGTCAAGGAGGAAGAAGCCGCCGTCTCGTGTGCGCAACGGGCCGTCTGAGGTGGATAATACGGTCAGTTCGCCTCCGCTTACGCTGCACACCTCGCCCACAGACAGCTCCAGCTGCCGTACCGGACTGACGGCAAGCGTCGCCTGTCTGTCAGGCTCTCCAGCCACCGTCGCCTGTGCCTTCCCGCTCACTTCCAGCGACGCCTGTGCCGAGGCTGTCACCGAGAGGGTTGCTGCGGCGAAGGTGCCGACGGTCAGGCTGGCCAGCGATACCGGGGTGATGGTAAACAATAGACAAGCCATGACACACTACGGGTTTACGAGTTTACCAAGGGAAGCAACAGCAATCTCGTTACGCACACCGTCATTCGCATCCGAGTCGGTGATATAGGCCGTGGCGATGACGCGCATGTCTCCAACGTTCAGGTTCTGCGTGTCGACGATGGCATACCACACGTCCACGGGATCGCCCTGCTCCGGGGTGACCGTCTCCTTGAAGATTACAACGTCCGTAGGGTCTTCGCCACTGCGTGTTTTGTGACCGACTACGCTACTGCGAGGCGACGCCACCGCGATGTCAAACTCATCCTCGTCCATCGAGAACCCTTCTGCCTGAAGGTTGATGGTGAACTTAATCTCTGATCCTTTGAAAAAATTAGCCATAAAAATTTAATTTTAGTGATTATTCATTAAGAAAATACGGGCGGTGCGGTGTTGCCCTTGACGCGAGGCTGAACCGTCTATGCCGCCGTTCCCGTGGCATCGACCCACGTCACGGCGAAGTCGTTGCCGATGGCGGCGGCATAGACGGGCATACCCAGCGTTGTGTCGAAATACGTGAAGCCCACGTAGATCTTCCGCCCCTCCGGCCGTGATGCCGTCGTGCCGTGTCTGCTGACGTTCATCTCAGCCCCGTCATACTCTGACAGCGACCGGTTCTCATAGATCTCCACGCTGTTCCCGTCAACGGCAGACCGGATGACGATGTACGGGTATTCCGCCGGGTCAGGCGCATTGAAGACAGCCTTCCCCATGTTCTTCTCGGTGACGACGGCCAGCATGTCCTCTCCGTCCGCAGTCCCGGTCTTCGAGAAATACAGGCTGGTATAGCCGCTCCGGAAGGTGGCGAAGTAAGCCTTGCCGCATTCCAGCGTGTTCTGCTCGATGATGGGGCTTGCCTTGCCGGCGCTCCACGCCTTCAGCCTGGCACTGCCGATGCCTGCGGACGTGTAGCCCATCTTGTTCTGGTCCTGGATGTAGACGGTCTCTCCGATGCTCTCGGCAGGGACAGGGATGTCAGGGACAGACCAGTTCTTGTCCGTCTTCGCACAGCCTTTGCTGTCCGAGATGAGCAGCGGAGTACTCCTTGTGCTGTTATGGACGTTATGGTTGAAGACCACGGACGCGCCGCTGCTCACGGAGACGATCGCCTTGGAAGTTGTCGAAGGGCCTTGCTTCAGGGTGTTGTCCAGCATGTTCACGACGGCACCGTTGGCAACCTGCACCATCACATTGTCTGCCACGTTCGTCGCATTGTTGTCCCGGACGGTTCCCTGGAAGCGGCTGATGTAGAACACATAGTTGACATTGCGCTCGCTGCCGTCGTAGCGGAGGATGTTCCCGGAGATGGCACCCTTGCACATCGTCGCTGCCGACGGCTTGACGATGATACACCCGTCGTTGAAGATGTTGTCCGTGATGAAGACCTCCCTGGTCTCGATGTTACGGAGCTCGAACCCTCTGCGGAGGATGACATTGTTGCTGAACACGACTTTCTGGATCTTCCCCTCGCGCAGGAGAAGGCCCCCGCAGATGTTGTTCCTGAACACGAAGCTGAGCAGCTCCTTCTGACCTCCCTGCAGGTCGTAATGCACGAAGCCGTGGAACTTCGTTCCCTCTATGACCAGTGAGTAGTCGTTAAAGTCAGTCTTTTCATCGTTGTAGTAGAGGAGGTTCGCCGTGTCGGTGCTGAAGATCTCACAGTTACGGATGGTCAGGCCGGCTCCGTGGAATCCAGCACCCACCTTATACAGCCTGCAGTTCTCCACCGTCACGTTGTTGCCGCCCGTGTCACAGCTGACATGAGGCGCGTCGATTTCCTCGTAGCGATAGTATTCTGAATTGGCATGAACGTCCAGGTCGTCCTTGGTGTGGGCGTCGTTGCTGAACCGTTCGAACTGCAGCCTCCTGTAGGTGAAGTTCCTGTTCACGACACAGTAGAGTCCATTGCCTCCGCCTGTTGCCAAGGCATGCCAGTTGGCCCTGAACGTACAGTCGGACACCAGGAAGTCCTGGCCGTGACTGATGGCAAGCCCATAGGCGTCATCTATGCCCGTGACGTAGCTTCTGATGCGGCAGCCGGTGATGCGGAAGGACATACCGAGGAGGAATGTGGCCGCAACGTTGTTGCCGTAGTTCTCGACGGTGACGTTCTCCATCAGGCTGTCGATGTGGCCGTTGACCTCAAGCGTATAGTAAGCCTGCGTCTGGCCGGAATGCCCGTGGCTGAACATCTTGAAGTCTGAGAGCATGTACCGTTTCGGTCTGAAATGCGATATGGCGATGCGGTAGCCCGGAGCGTTCCCCATCGTTGTCACGTCACCTGTCCCGAATGCCATCGGATAGGTCCCGTACAGGTCACTGTGGAGATATACCGTGTTTCCTTCCTTCGAGTAGACGCGGACGATTTCGCTCGCCCTATGGTAGGCCCTCCCCTTATTGAAGCTACCGTCCACCACGTCGGTGATGACCAGGTAGTCGCCCGCCTCAATATCCGTCGCGTCCGTCACGCTGAGGGTGTTGTCGCCCTTTGACGCGTCTGCCGTCAGCGTACATCCCTCAATCAGGCTACAGCAGTCCTTGGTGCCGAAAGCCATTCCTGCACCGTCGTAGGTGTCAATGACGGTCGCGTCACCGTCACCGAAGACCTTGCAGCCGGCCATGAACGAAATCTTCCGGCAGACGGCATAGTGGCCGGAGGGGATATAGACGGCCTTCGACCTTGTCTCCTCGTTATCCAGGACGCGGGCAAGGTTCTCGAAGCCCAGCGTATGCAGGGCCTTGTTCCCTTCGTCCTCCACGTCCGACGGAGTGGCACCGAACATCTGGGGTGTCAGCACGTCGTTGTCACAGCTGCCGCTGATGGTCACGCCTGCAAACGAGGGCCTGCCTTCAATGCGGGTGTGGCTGAGGATGAGAGACCCGTTCGAGACGGAGCCTCCCTCAAACCGCAGGGACACACTGGCAGGAAGGGTGACACTGTCCCCCTGGAGGTCGAAGTCGTCCTGGATGATGTAAATCTTTCCTGCCTTCGTGACCTGCCCGGCAAACGCCTTGTTGCCTACCAGCACCACATAGTCCAGCGGGCTTCCCGTCCCACCTCCCCCGCCGCCCTGCGGCAGGTTCTCCACGTCCTCGATCAGGCTGTTGAGGACATCCTGCGTCTCTGACACGGACTGTGACAGCGCATTCCATTCAGACGCGCTGCAGGTGTCACCGCTACTCTTCTCAACGTGGACGTATGTCGGTATTATCTTCTCTGTTTCCATGATTTCTTATGTTAGTATAATCGGGAATGCGCACCCAAAAGTCCATTCGTGTACTCTGCTGTTACAGTTTGTCGCCATCACACGCTCATAGCGGACGGCCATCCCGTCCGTACCCGCACAGCGGCAGCTCCTTGGCTCACACGGGCATACGCCGACATCCACGAGGTGCCGCATGTCGGTCACGCCCTGTGTGCCGTCGGCAAAGTCCGTATCTCTCAGGTGACACGTCAGCGTGGCATAGTAGGAGCCATTGCGGACTTCCGGCATGACGAAATACCATCTGCCGTCGGTGTCACGCAGGAAGTCCCTCTTGCCGATGACGTATCTCGGCTGGCCATACCTGTTGCGTATGGTCAGCGAGAAGTCGTCATGGTCAAGGGTGAACCCGTCCAGCTCTACCGACAGCCTGTACTTCAGATCAGTTCCCGGTGCTATCATAGGTTCACTCGATGTATTTTTCGTAAACAGACCAGTCGATGCTGTCCTTCTCAGCCCAGCCGTCGGCCAGCTGCTGGTTCTTGTAGTCCATCCACGTGCCGAAGAAGTCAATAAGGGCATTGACGCTCGTGAAGGTGTGATAGACGGGCGTTCCGTCAGGCTGCTCGCCGATCTTCCGCTTCATGGGGAGGGTCGCCCCCTCGGTCTGCAGGGCACGGTCGTAGTCTGCCTTCCAGTTCATCTGGTTCTCCTCGGAGAGCCATACCGGCTTGCCGTTCCATGTGAGGCCGCTGGTGATGCGCTCCCTGACACGCTGGTTGATGTCTTCCGTGATGGCGGCCTTGACGGCCTTCATGTCCGGCTCGCCGTCACGCTTGTGATAGAAATACACCTCATGCCACGTGGCATGAATACCGTCTGGCTCCGGCTGCTGTCCGTAGCAGACCACGGTGCGACTACGCTCCTTTCTGACAGGGGCGTACAGTGCTGATATTCCATAAACTTTGCTCATCGTTCTATGAATCTTTTATCGTTTGATAATATCTTTTCGAAAGTGCGGGCCGGCGTGTAAGGCTACACGACGGCACGCATGGGAAATCCCTGTGACGCGCGGTGGAAACCGACTTCGCGTGTTCCGTCAGCCGAGCCCTTGAAACCGTATGCGAACAGCTTGTCGTTCTCGTCGACTTGGTGAAACGTTGACGACCAGTATTGGACGAACTCGTTGGGTTTGGCGACTTCATTGCCTCCATTTGCCCATCCACAGGCAGGCAAGAAGATGGAACTGTTGTTCACTCTTGACGTGAACCGGATGCCATTCCTGCTGTCCACCTGTACATACTCGGCCTCACAGTTGGCGATGAGCTCTTCAAACTCAGCCTTCGTCGGCATGCGGCAAGGTGTACCCAGGGCTGCCAGAACGGCATCATGGCTTGCGTCGTTGCTGGCTATGCTTGCCCTCAAGGAGCATCCAGGCGAGTCAGGATAATACTCGGTGTCGGCGAACTTGACACCGTCAACGAATCTCGTCCCGCTCAGAAGATGGCCGTCGATGTTACCCCATGAGTAGAAGCATCCGGGTTCGGTCGGCTGGCCGATAGTGTAATTTCCCTGGCCGTCCTTGGTGATGTTTCCCTCGGCCCACAGCGTCCCGGAGGGCAGGCCAAGGTCGACAAAGCCTGTCGGCACCACTTTCAGCCGCACAGTCTTCGTGGCCGAGACAGTACCGCCGCCTTCGAGCGTCGCCGTGATGGTCAGTGTCACTTCCATCGTGTTGGACGGCATCGAGGAGACCGTAAGCGTTGCGCCTGCCACCCCGTTGGCAGATACGATGATGTTACCGCCATACGACGTGTTGACGCTGGCGGCCAGCGAGGCGATGCCACGGTTGTAGTTGGCAGGAAGGATGCTTCCGATGGTGTAGGCGTATGTCCCTGCTGCGATAATCGTCTCATCACCGCTGATGGCGAACGACGAGACGGGGATGCTCTGCACCGTCAGCGTCTCCGTCTGTGTATAGACATTGCCCTTGGCATCGGTGGCCGTAATCAGGAGCGAGTACTCCCGCGTGGCTGCCGGAATGCTGATGACGGTTGCCTTCAGCCGCAGGTTCTGGAGGCTGTCGAGGGCTACTGACAGGTACGCGTCCGAGCTGGCGCTGCTGCCTCCGTAGGACAGCTCTGCCCTGACGGATACCACGGGAACGGTGTACTCCGCGTTGACGGGTATCAGGACAAGGTTGCTGTCACCCGTCTCCGTCAGGGTCTCCGTACCGCTCACGGTGAATCCTCCCATGAGCACCAGCTTCCTTGCCGTCACAGTGACCTTCTCAGACTCGATGCCTCCTGGGATAAACGCAGAGATTCCTACGTTCACGTCAGTGTTCACGGACGGGACTGTCAGGACACCCGTGCTGCAGTTCAGCGAGAACCCGTTGAGCGTGGCCGTGCCGTTATTCTCTTCGACGGGTGTGTTCCCGTTCCAGAGGCGGAAGTGTGCAGTGCCCGACGTGTTGGAGATGGTGGCCGCGAATCTTACGGTGTCCCCGCCGAAGACCACACACGCATTGCCGTGGATGGTGGTGTCGCTCGAAGTGACGGTGATGCTCGGAGTGAACGTTGCAGCGATGTCATCCTCGTGCAGCAGCTTGGACGTGTTGCCTGCATCGTATGCGACGGCATCCGCTTCGCTGTGGAAGAACTGCAGCTTCCCGTGATGGACGCGGGAGTACCCGTAGCTCTCTTTGATTTCCTCATTGTTGGCGGCGATTGCCTCTGGAATCCCATTCAGGAAGGTACGGTCGTGTACGTCATCAAGAAGACCTTGAACCTCCTGCTTGTTATAGCTGAGGTAGCGTGGGTCGATGTTTACTTTTCTGGTTGCCATTATCTTTTTGTTTTTGGTTGGTGTTTATGGGAATATTGGTTTTCTTGCCATAACTCTTATGTTTGATGAATAAATATTAATCAGCGGCAAATTTATCGAAAAGTATTTATCCAACAAACGTTTTAACAAATATTATGTGAATTTTTTAAGTTAAAAATATGACATATATGCGCAAAAGCGGCTTTTTAGTTGCATATATGGCAATTATCTGCTGATTGCTGGTGCAAGGGTACAAAAACAAGAAAAGGGGCGGCAACCACATCGGTTATCGCCCCTAAAACGAAATTACCCTTAGTGCGGCCTTTTACGGCCTTTTCTTTTGCGGGGGTGACACAGTTGCCAACCCAGTATATTTTGTGCGCCCTACGGCCTTTTCTGTGCGTCGTGCGGCCGTCTATTCGAAATACATGCTGTCACAGATAATGCTTACGCCGCCATGCCAGTCGAGTCCTTGTATCGATGATGCCTCTTGAAAGGTGAACTCGCCGCAGACGTACTCCTCGGCATAACTGCCGTTGATGCTGTACTCGTCGACGGCTGCTGCGAAATACGGTGCGGCCACGAGTGCCATGCCACCGCAATAGCCGTGCCTGCTTTTTGGCCTTAACTGAAATACATCCATACCTTTATATGCTCAGTCCTTCTACCTTGCGGATGAACATGTCTGGCTTTGCCCATTTATTCTCGTCAAAGGACTTTGGCAGCTCTTTGTCTACCAAAAACACCATGCGGCCAATGCTGCAGATGTTACTGCCACCGTCGAAGTGGTCGTACTTATAGTCAAGATTGACTGATACCACGTAATACTTCTCACTTGCCTTGTAATAGCGGTCTTTCTCGTCCTTCGGTGTGATGGCCACCATGAAGCCGTCTACTACAAGCTTCTCGAACATCATGGGCATCTGCCGAATCGGTGCACTCTCAAACCGATATAGCAGAAGGTCTTGATGCTTGTTCTCGAATACCTCCGTATCTTTTACCTGCTCACTTACGCCAAGCCGTGCCAGTGTCATGTTTACCTCACTGAGGATATACTCTCTAACGTCGTTTCTGATTAATGTCTTCATACTCGTATATTATAAAGGTGATACTTCTTTATCGTGGTGGGGCTTAGTTGTATAAGCCCATCCTCTTCAACTTCTTTGTCACGCCATCGCTGATGTCTTTCAGTTCAAAGGCTCTGCTGACGTGCTCGCCCGTTGCCCTCTCATATACATAAGGCTCTGCGCCATCGTAGGGGCTGTAAAGGTTAGCCATATAGATGTCTGCGTAATCCGTGCCGCAATTCTCTACGGCGTACTTGTTGGCCTCGTAGATTCTCTTGGCCTCGGCCTCGGTCAGCCCCTTGGCGATAATCACCTCATCGGGTGCTTTTGCGCCGCAAGGCAGCTCGTTGAAGCAGTCGGTATATACGAACCAGCTGTGCTTGTAGGTCTCGCTCTTCTCAACCTTGTCGGTGAACCTGTACCAATCCTGCCAAGTGTTGATGCTGTTGATGATGTTCTGTACCATACTCGTCTTGCGCCGTGTTTGGGTCTTGCGCTCTTGACCTCTAAGGGGGTGTTTCGTTTGTTGGTACAAAGATACGAAAAGAATGGCAATGGTGCAAGAAAGACCGCCATTTCTTAGCTTTAGTTAGCTATAAAGGCGGTCTTTTAGCTTTTGTAACCAAAAAGACGATAGCACTCACCGCCTTTTCAGCGTCAGCCTAATAAGGTCGTTGCTGGAGAAGAAACCGTCCACGGCTCCTTCCTTGCAGTCTCTCTTTGCCCTTGCCAGCTGCTCCTCCGACAAGTCCTTTACGGACAGCCCGTAGGTCGCCAGCCGCTGCTTTAACTCGTTGTCCTTTGCCATAGCCTACCTCCTTTCCAGTTGTCCTATCTTCCTGTTCAGTACGTTCATCCGTGAGCTGTATTCTGCCTCGGATAACTCACCACGGGCATACATCTGCATCACCCCGGCCTTCTGCTGACGGTACAGGTCGAGATAGTCACTCACCGTGTGGCCGCTTGCACGTGCCTTGTCGCTGCGCATGGCGTTCAACGGGCTAACGCTCGATTCCCTTGCCACAGTGCTTTCTTTTGCCATATTAACCTCCTATTTTTTTGATTATTCGTTTTATTCTTTCCTTAAATGCCTTGTCATCGCGATTCACCCTTGCCTCGGCATAGTCTATCTTCTGACCTTTGTGGTCAACGCGATAGACGTGCTTTTCCATATCTCGGTTCACCTGCGAGCGGATGGACTCAAACTGCGTCGGGTTGTCCCGAAAACGCTCCGCCACCTTCTTTCCTTTCGGTGTGTTTCTAATGTCACCCCATTTTCTGTCAAGTGCCTCGGCTACGTTGCGAAGCTTGGTGCTTCCGTAGTAGTCGTTGATATCATCCTCACCACCCTTGTTGAACCACCCGTCAGGGTCAAGTCCGAAGAACGGATACCATTTACCGCTTTCCACGCTGTACTTCCTTCCTTGGCCAGTCGAGAGGTAGAATGGCATATCCACACCATTGATGTTGACGATGACTATCTTTCTGTCAGCGAGGTCTATCATGCCTTGATACACACCATCTATTTTCATCTTGTGAAAGTGTGTTCCCTCTGGCAGACCATCGGATTTTATCCTGGGTGCAGTGCCCATTGCATTCAATGGGCTGACACTTCCCTCTCGCACTGCTACTACTTCTGCACTCATAGCTTACCCTTTCTTCTTAGTATATTTCCAACCAAGCTCATCAGCCACAAGTTTGTTTATCTTGTGAAAGAATGTCACTGCATAGCGGTTATAGGCCGTCTGCGAGCCTCGCATGAGGTCGTAGTACGTCTGTCCGTTCACCGTCACCTCGTCAGCCGCCTTTTTGTACGCCCTGCGGACAGCCGCCTGCGTCACGCCCCACTTGTCACCGTTCCGCTTGATGGAGAAGGTATAGGTTGGAGTGACGGCACGTATCTCCTTCGCATTGAACTTCACTGCAAGCACGGCATCCTCCGCAGAGAAGGAGTTGCCGATGCGCATATAGCCGCGTTCCGAGAGCGCCGACGGGTGGTTGTGCGTCATGATGAGGTTCTCGCCCGGCACGTCACTGTCGCGGAGTGACACGCGGTCGCGCTTCCCCTGCTTGCGGTTGAGCTGGTTGCCTGCATCGTCGTAGAAGGCCATCGCCTCGTTCTCCTCCTGCCGCTGGCGGTTCTCGTAGGAGAGGATGGCACGTTTCAGCGAAGCGGAATAGCCGTTCTCCGTCACCCCGCCTACCGTCCTCACGTCACCGCGCACGGCGTTGCCAGCGTTTGCCGTGGAGTGCTCCCTTGCCGATGTTACCTCTTTCATACCTTATTACCTGCTTACTATTTCATCCCACGCGAGCTTTCGCCACTTGCGGACATTAGCCCTTGCCGAATCGGAAATACGATAACTCGTGCTGAAATGCTCTGCCACGGCATAGAAATTGCCAAGCTGCCTGTCGGTCATTGCTTCACGCTCCAGATACTTGAAAGCATCCGCATTATCGGCATTCCTCTTTTCAAGATGCCGCGTTATGGCGTTGTACTCCTTGTCGGGAATCTTGTTCACGTCACGTGGGACACGTATCTTGCCGATATACCGCGTCCGTGAATTGCTCGGCCTTACCGCGTTTAACGGCTTTGCCGAACTTTCTCTTGCTGTTGTCACCTCCTGTGCCATACTACCAACATTTAAGCTGTCATGTTTATGTATTTCATATTAGCCTCCATTTCCCTGATGCGAAAGTTCAGGTACTCGATGCTTTTCTCAGCTGCATAACGCTCACGGTTGTCTGAGGCGTATGTGTAGCGGTCTTCCGCTTCTTGCAGCTGCCCACGGTACTTGTCACGCAGCTGCGCATACTCACGGTACGCTCTCTGCCTGCGGGCTTTGTCACCGTCCGATACTGCGTTGAGCGTCTTCGCCCTTGCTTCCCTTGCAATATATGCCTCTGCTGCCATAGCCCTTTACTTTTTGGTCTTTTTTCGGATTATCAGCCGATGCTCGTTCTTCCACGGGTCTGTCGAGCGCAGCTCTAAGATTCCATCGGTGCGGTCAGCTGCTTTCCAGTTGGTCTCTCCCAAGCCAGAACGGTTAAGAGCCTCTGCCACCTTTTTTGCACCACCGCCAACGGAATTTCCTACGACATAGTCAAACGCTCGTCTCTGGTCTTCCGTTCCAATATTCTTCAAGAACGGATATTTTTCACGCCTCAGTTTCTCGGTTAGGGCAAACGTGTGATTAGTGACGGCCATAGGAGTGCCATCTTTCCCCACTACCGTTGCCCTGTAGTTGCTTCTGAAATCACTTATGACTCTATCGGCTCTCCCAGGAGACCCTGTTGCGTTGAGCGGCCTTGCCTTGCTCTCACGCGCTATCGATACCTCTGCTGCCATAACACTATACTATTATGCCGTTACTACGCCATATCTTCTTCTGAAGATCATCTATTTCCGCTTGTACCCTTGCTCTTTGCGGAGGAGGGTAGCTTGATACGCTTCTTCTCAGTGCGTCAAGACGCTGCTGCATCTGCCGCTGGGAAGAAGTCTGCGGCATGGTCAGCGCATCGAAATAGTCCTGCCTGCCACCGTTCTTGTTCTGTGACGGGTAGGTTGCACGCCCAAGGCTTCTGTCTGTGCGCCTGCTGACGGCATTTGCTGCCCGCAGTCCCATCACTTTTGTTTACCTTGCAATTGTTGCTTCTTTAGCCATAGTACTTAGTTTTTAATAACCAGTTTATAACCGTGCGGAAGGTCATAGTTCCCGTCCGCATTGTTCCACTTAGTAGGCTCATCGCGGTATGCTGAGTAGTCCCACAGACCGCTCTCCACGACCTTGCCCTTCTCGTTGTAGACCTTGACGTAGGAATCATCGTAGAATCCCCTGTCACTCTTCGGCACTTTTGATGATCGCCGTGCCGTTCCCGTTGCGTTAAGGGGTCTGGCACCACCCTCTCTTGCTACTGTTGTCTCTTTTGCCATAGAAAATATTTTTAAAGTTCTTTACTACGCATCCGCAAAAACACGTCCGTCACTGAGCGTTACCTGTAATTTTGTGTACTCGGAATGGAAGTCGTTCTTCAGACGCTCCAGATACCGCCTGCACTCCAACTTGCACATGTATAGGTTATGGAGAAGGAAATTGCCGCACGTCTCTGGAGTCGTAGCGGGGACTTCCTTCTGCGTGAGTATCCACTCCATACACTCGATAGTAAGCCGCCTCATATCCTCAACGATGTAGCTGCCCGTCATTATGACGTACATTCCCGTGAGGCATCCCATCGGTCCCACATACACCACATCGTCCTTGACCTCGCTGTTGCGGAACCACGTTGCCATCAGATGCTCCATGCTGTGCATCGCTGCTGGCGCAACAGCAGGCTCCATGTTCGGCTCGGTGATGCGCAGGTCAAAGGTGGTGAAGCCTCTGTCCTGCCGCGACACGTAGATGCCAGGCTTCAGATGCGTGTGGTCGATGGTGAAACTCTGTATAACTTCCATAATTGTATTTTTTACTTAACGGTTACCAAGCATCCTGTCTACTGCCCTGCGGATGCGAGTGTTGTTACGCTGCTGGTTGGCGGGAACGTATGGCATATTGCCAGAAATATTGCCGTAATGCCTCTGGAGGTTGTAGGCACGGAGCCTTACCGCCTGCTCTGCGGTACTTAGACCGTTGCGGCGTGCCTCCTCGCGGTTCATGAATGCCCGTGTGCGGCTGCTCATCGCTACTGTTGCTTCTCTTGCCATAATCTTCAACTTTTATTGTTCAACGTTTTATATTATGCTAAATCTTACTAAATTTATTGCGTTTTACTTGCATTGTTCAGATATTACGCTTATCTTTGCAGTGTCATTGATGCCGATATGACTTTAATACAATCGGACAAGGCTGTGTTACGCTTCGGGCGGCTCGGACTACCCTCGCCTCGGACTTCGGTTCGGGGCGTTGATATTTTAGAAAGTCTTCAACTTTAATTCGTCCGTCAAGAAGTAGTAGCCGTGAATACCTCTTTTTGTAAGCTTTTCCACCTCTGTTTTCATTCTCTCATTCCATTTATCAAACTGAAACACTACTAAGTCTGCGCCTTGCCTGCCTATGGCATCATCCGCATGACGTTTTATGTTGTTATGGCTACCAAGCCTTTTTAAGTCTGCAAGGACACCATTTATCCTTATATCCGGCGATGGTATGCCGGGAATCTCATTCAGATGCTCAACGGTAAAACCTTGTGAAGCGAGGAATTTAGCCATCTGCTGCTCCTTCCTGTACTTATAGTATTCGGTCTTATTTGTCTGCCCGAAATTATACCTACGTTCATCAGTAAGGAGTTGACCGCCATTTTCGTAATAGACAACAGGTGTATATACGTTTGAGCGATTGGCTACACCCATGACGTTCTGTGGCACCCAATCTTCTTCCTTGTATATATACGTTTCTCTTGCCATACGTTACTCTTTCTTCTCCTGCTTCTCCTTCTGAGCGTAGTCGTGGCATACTCTCCGAAGAGATTGTTGGATACAATCGTGACTGCCGCTTTGGATAACCTCTGAGGTCTTACCATCACTCTCCAATTCGTAGATGCCCCTACGAAGTATGTTGTTAGCCGCCAGCAGGTCGCGGTCGTGAATCGTTCCGCATTCATGGCATACCCATTGCCTGTCCGACAACTTCAACTCTTTGTTTATATATCCGCACTCGCAGGTCTTGGAAGATGGGTAGAAGCGGTCTATCTTGTGAACCACAACACCGTACTTCGTGGCAATGTACTCCAACTTCTGAACGAAATCCGCATGGGCGAGGTCGTGCATCTTCCTTCCCCAACGTCTGTTCATCCCTTCAAGGTTCAAGTCCTCGATGAAGATGGTGTCGTACTTTCGGCATAGTTCGTGGGCGAGTTTCCATTGGAAATCGCTGCGCCTATTGCAGATGTCGTTCATAAGATGGTCTAAATCCTTACGCTTGCGCTCACGGTTGCTGCTGCCCTTCTTACACTTGCTGAGATTGCGGCTTCTCCTGCGTAACTCGACAAGGCTTCCTTTCAAGAACTGAGGATTGTCGTAGGCCGTGCCGTCCGACAAGGTTAGGTACTTCTTCAAACCGAAGTCAATGCCAACGGATGCACCTTTGAGTGTCTTTCCGTACTTGCTCGGCTCTGCATCTGTGACAATAAATATATAATATTCTCCGATACGGCTTCTGTATAAAACTACTCTCTTAATTCTTCCTTCATATTGTCTACTTTTGTAATATTTGAATGACTTTCCTAATTGTACAAACGATATACTATTTTCTTTTAAATCACACACATTTACACTCCATTTTCCATGATTACAAACGCCTTTAAAAACAATACTTGAGAAGTCCTTTGCTTTCTTAAATTTTGGAGGACGACTTGCAATATGGTTAAAAAATCTTTTGCAAGATTCATCAAGACGCTCAAGGATTTCTTGTACAGCCATAGCACTAAGCAGTTTCCTTTTTATTCTTTTTGCTTGATGCTTCTGCATATCATAGAGCGATATATATTTTCCAAATAACCTATAATATCTTTTATATAATGCCAAAGCATGATTCCATACAAAGCAAGCCTCGTTCATCATCGCATCAAGATACTTGGTGCGATGTGTCCGATAGAGTTTATACTTGTACGTCATCATACTGCAAAGATAATATTTATGTGTTTAGTAAACAAATACTTTAGACATCTTTAGCTTCTTTTTCTGATTCGTTTTTTTTCTTCCAATCGTATTCAAACAACAACCTCTCACAATCCGGGTACTCCGAGTATATGCGCTGCAAGTCCTTCGGGAACTTCTCACGGATGTACAGCAGGTAGTCGAGGTCGCTGATGTTCTGCCCGTTGCTCTGGCCTTTTGCGCCGTATTTCTCTGGCGGTATCAGGCCGTTCCTGTCAATGTACTCCAAGATGTCCTTGTTCTTGTAGTGCGAGAGAGGATAGCACTTCTTCGATTTCTCGCAGATGGCCTCCATCGTGTACGTCCGCAGCATACAGCGGCGGTTTAGACTGTCGCTCTGCTTGAAGCCGTAGAAAGCCCACTCGATTCCGAACTTCTGCCGCAGCATGTCTGTGAGGCTCGCCATCGTCTGTAGCTTCATCTTCGGATTCTTCTCATGCCCCATGTAGCCGTACTTCACGTATGAGAAAACGGCGAAGTGGGGAATCTGGTAGAACTCGCAGTTCGCGTACTTCTTGCGGGCGTAGTTGATGTAGCGGCTGATGTGCTCCATGTCCTTCACGATGTACATGAACACACAGACCACCCGCTTGAACCTCGGTGCGAGTATGTCGAGCAGTGCTATGGAGTCCTTGCCCGACGCGGAATGGAAGAGTATCACCTCCTCCACGCCGCGCTTGGCTATCTCATCACAGATTAGAAGTGCCTTGTCTAACATGAGTTTTAACTTCTATAACTTTGAATGTCCTTCATAGTGAAACCATTCCGTTTCAGCCTCTTGATGGCCTTTGAGCCTTCGCCTCTTGAAGATTGTTGCTTCGCTTGCCATAATTTTATCCTTTCTTTGTTTTTATAAACTTCTTGTTTGTTTTCTTGGTTTTCTTAACATTTGCGAGGAGAAATCCTTTATATCTTGTGTATAACCACGACCTTCGCCTGTTCTTATTCTAATGGTCTTGTCTGCCATATCACCGTTAACGCTAAACCTATATCCTTCTACCACGCCTTTCCTGTAGCCTTTCTGGTTTTTGCTTACCTTAAAATCAACCTCGTCACCGACTTTGAACTTCTTAGCAGCAACTTTAAATGCTAAAGCCTCTTTTATCTCCTTTTTGATTTCCTTACGGTGGTAATCGGCATTACTTTTTATCTTTTCCGTTCCGCCCTTGAGTATGGCCTTGCCTGCAAAATCCTCGTCTGGAGCCTTTAATGCAGCTTTGCTGTCATTAATAAACTTAGATACATCTTGCAGTACCTTATTATTGTTGCTTCTATTGGCATTGCCAACCGCATTTATAGGATTTATATTTCCCTCACGTGCTGAAAATACCTCACTTGCCATAATTCTAAAACTTTTAAATTGTATTTTACTTTCTCTTGGCCGCTGCCGCAAGCCTCTTGAGCCTGCGCACACCCTGATTCAGCTCACGGTTGTAGGCCGCACGTTCAGCCTTTGCCTGTGCAAGGAGGGCGCGGTCTGTCGTGAACGAAGAGTTGGCATAATTGCCAAGCGGGTACTTCTCACGGAGTTCACTCCGCAAGTTCTGTACCTGCGTCTCATACTCATCATCAATCCTCCTGTCACGCTCGTCACGCCGCAGGCTTTCATAGATGCGCATGTTCACACCCTGCTCCTCCAGCTCCCGTCTGTAAGAGTCACTGACTGGACGTGTGGTGATACTGCGGAACGGGTTAGCCCTCCGCTGTGTGCCACTGCTGACGGCATTTAGCGGGTTTGCACTACTCTCCCGCGCCACGTATGATTCTTGTGCCATAATTATTAAATATATGAGTTACTTATAAAAAATTGCAAAGAGAGGGGCACCCGTGCCCCTCCCGTATTGCTGCTTAACGCCCGAAGGCTTGGCGGGTACGCCGCGCTTGACGTGCACCAGAGGTGGAGATGACGTTCTGCACTCGGCTTGCTCGGTTGTTGGCGTTGTTGCTGTTACGGCCACGGCCATAACCACCTGCTGTGCCTTGAAACGAACCGTCTGCACCGAAACGAGCATAGCCTGCGTAGGTACGTGCTCCAGTGCTCTGATTCACCTGATAGACTTCTCTTGTTGGCATAATCCTTAGAAAATTACCGATTCAAAAACTCATATATTCTCTTTGTCGTTTGTGCGGAAGGCGAAGGATTCTAACCTCCCGTATAATAAACCTACTTCGTTTCGCAACGGTTCGGTGTCGTGATATTATGAAAATAATAAAGACTGTTGTGGAGCTTGACGGAATCGAACCGACGACCTTCTGCTTGCAAAACAGACGCTCTCCCAACTGAGCTAAAACCCCGTTACGGCATCCCATCCTTGCCTCTGTACGACTGCCCGATGTGGATGGTAAGGCCGCTTTCGCGTGTCGCTTCCTTTATGCCGTTTGTATTTCAAAGAACTCTGTTTAAGGGGTACGGGGAGGGTTTGCTTTTACGCCTGCCTTATCTCCCGTTTGCGGTGGCCGGCGAACACCACCTTTCAACCCTTCGCAGTCCCTATCGTTTAAAGGGTGGGGCTATCGCATCAGCCGTAGCAGCGACTCGCCCCATTGCCCTTTTATTTCTCTGTTTTGATGTCCGTGCCAATCACGTCACCTATGACGAAGTAGTAGTACAACGGGCGGTTCGGGTCTTTCTTAGCCTCGAAGCTCGCAAGCATCTCGTCGAACTCATGGCAGTCGAAACGCTCCTGAAGCTGCTCAACGTTCTGTCTCGTAATACCTATGAGCGCGTTCTCGGTGCAGGTCACGTCCAGGAACCAGCTGTTGTTGTAGTTGTGGAAATGGATCTTCTCCACGGGGCGGGTGGCGCACATGAACTCCTCGAAAGCCTCCATCGCCTCCTCGTCCTTCTCGTGCTTCTGTCGGAAGTCGCTCATCCACTTGTCAACCTTCTTGTCCGTCAGGCGGTCGAAGTAGTGGTCTGAGAAGGCGCGAATCTCCACCTTCTTCTCACCCTTGACGATGGCTTCGGCAAAGGGCTTGCGCATAATCAGGTTCAGGCACTTCACTGGTTCTGGCTGGGGAGCCTGATACTTCTCAAAGAACTCGTCCATCGCAGCGAAATACTGCTCGTCGGTCATTTCTGTGTACTTACTCATATCTTTAACTTTTTTATTTTACCCGATACGCGGGTTACGTTTGCAAAAATAAAACTTTTCTATTTAATCACCAAACATTTAACGAATATTTTGCATATCATTCATAATTTTCGGCATACCAGTCCATTGCCATCTGCTCAAAATGGGCTACGCTGGCTTCTTTCGGCTCGTCACCGCACTTGGCTGCTACCTCGGCTCTGGAGCAGTGGAACACCCGCACCTTGCCGTCCTTGGTCATAAACCGCATTTCGTACCGTTCATCATTCTTGCAAGACCTCTCCATACTGCAAAGGTTGTGGTCTGTCATAAATACCAGCCATGTCCTATCGTTCATATTGTCGCGTTTTTAAGGCCGTGTGGCCGTTTGTTTTCTCTTTGTGGTATAGTTGCCAGCCTTGGCCGTGAAAAGCGAACCATGACCGCTTTCTGTGCGTCAGCGGGCGTTTTTATTTGAAAGGGCAGTTCTTGCACCTGTCCGTCCGCTCTTCTTTGCAGACAAATGCGTTGTCAATATCTACCTCGATAATCTCCTCACCCCGCACTTGATAGTTGAACGTGCGCTCTAAGTCGCGCCTGTCGGTGGTCAGCGGACAAATCATCATGCCGCTGCGGGTTCTCAGACAAAAGCATTTCGTCGTACTCATATCGTCTCGTTTTTAGTTCATTAATACCGTTATGTCGTATGCGCTCATGGGGTCTGCCACCGTGCCGCAGAAGCTGGCGATAATCTGTAGGTCTATCAACCTGTCGCAGCCCGTGAGGTCGTACCGCCACACCTTGCGGCACTCTGCGCTGCCCATCTGCCCTTGGTAGTCGCACTTGGTAAGCAGCATCCTCACGTCGCCCTCGGCGGCTATGGCATCCATCACGTCCTCGACTGCCGACCAGTCGTTATCGTAATACTTGTGGCTCGTCAGCGGCTGTATGGCCTTGTAAGCCCTGCGAATGAAAGTCCTCTTGTTCAGCATAGTCGTTTTATTAGCCGTGATACTGCGTCCACCACTGATATTGAAAGTCCTTTTACTTCTCATGACGGCATTCTTATCGCGCATGGTGTGAAGCCTTGCTCTCACCCCTGCCTGCTGTGCGCTGTACCATGCGAGGCTCATCGGCGTACCGCCAAGCTCTCCACATGATGCAAACCAATGACAATCACCGAAGGCGTTCTCGTCGAAGAAGAAGCCCTGCTCTCTCAGGTTCTCAACTGATGTATTGTAGCGGGTTGCCTCTGCTGTCATCATCTCGTTGCGCTGTGTCATTGTCATACTCGTCTTGCGCCGTGTTATGGCCTTGCGCTCTTGGCCTCTAAGGGTTTTCGTTGATGCAAAGGTACGAACGACGTGCCATATACGCAAGTTTTTAATCACTCTTTAGCTTAACTCGCCGACCTTTAGCTTTAGTTAGCTGCCATACCGCCAACACGAAGACTTTCTATCTCATCTTCGAGCTTTTTTATGCGCTCACGGAGGCGGTCGGACTTCAACGTGGAGAAGTTTATCCTTGCATGGCGCATGCCATAGCCGAAGCCCATGCCGTCAATACGCCTGTGCTCCCTTATAGTCTCATCATGCAGCCTTTCTTCAAGCTCCTTTTTCTTTTCAAGAAGCCGTTGTGTTCTGTCCGTTTTCCCCATAGCCGTTTTCTCCAGAATCATCATGTACTATTTTAAATCCATCGAGTTTACAGTTCTCCTCGAACTTCGCGCTGCGCTGTGTCTGGTCGTCGTAATAGATTGTGTAACGCCCTGCCGACCCTTCCGAGCAGTCCACGTCAAGCAGGTAGCCGCGTTTCAGCGCCGAACTCCGATGATGGATCTGCGACATCGTATATGCCTTTGTCAAGACCACCTTCAGGTTCGTCTTGCGCTCAAGGCCATACACTACGCGCAGCCTTTCCTTCCGTATCAGTTCCTTTCGGCTGGCGCTATGCCGCTTCATCAGCTCCTCGTAACGCTTGGGGTCGCTCTCCCTCAGCTTCCCGATGGGACTTTTCCGCTTGCCGTCCCGCATGTCCTGCCAGTACCTTTGGAGGCCGGCTATCGTTGCCTCACATGGCAAATGCCCGCGCTTGCGGTCATAGCAGCCGTTCCGCTCGTTGGTCTTGGCTGCACGTCTGTTCCTGCGCTTATGAATCGCCTCCAAGCCCCGCTTGCTCTTCGCCAGCCCGTAAAACGCCCGAAGCTTGCGGAGCGTTTCTATGCCCACGCCCATTGCCTTGGCTATCCGTTCGTTCTCGGTCACGGGATAATACTTGCAGAGCCATTCCTCTTGTGCCTCGTCGAGCACAATCTTGTTGTTTTTTGTCTTGTGTAGCGGTTGTGGAAACTTCTTCATAGGTTCGTTCTTTTCCTGTTCAACATCCACGTGGGTAGTTCCCGTGGTTCATCTGCGGATGGTCTAATGCCGCCCTGACGAACCAAAGTCCCTCTGGGCATTTTGCCACGCTCTCTGCCTCTGGGTTGGCGACGTGCAGCAGATACCGCTTGCACCGTCCCCTGTTCGGGCATTCCCTGCCCCTGCATAGGTTTGATGTCCTCTCTGTCATAGCCTTCACTCAATTATTTCTGGTATGTTTATGTCAAGCCAGCACAATACGTCTGGCTGGTTCCAACCACCTTTGCCGTAGCGTTTCGGATGGTATGTGGTGACCTCTCCTGTCTCGACATTCTTCCCCGTCCATGATTCCTGCGGTCTATGGGCGAACACCACCTTGCCCTTAGTAGTCAGCGCTATCACTTCGCGGTCGATTTCAGGCAGTTCGTCGCCTTCTGCCATCTTCCACCACATCGAATCGTCAATGAGCCGTTCCATTTCCTCGGCTCCACAGCTGAAAGCGTCCTTAATGTCTTGCAACGTGAGCGGCTTGAAGGATAGTGCCATTGCGCGGCCTCTCATGTAGTTGCTCGCGCCCTCTGCGATTCTTGCTTTTCTTACGTTGTCTGTCATAACTCTATCATTTTTTCGTTATTATCACCTGCCACGGCTTCTGCTTCGGTGGTTCCGGGCAGAGCTCGCAACGCCTACAGTGGTGCTTGTCATACCACATTTCCCTGATATGCTCCGCATCGTACACGCACACTATCGGATAGTAGCCGTAGGGCTGACTGCCGTAGATGCAGTTAAGGCAGATGCTTTCCTTCTCGTTCATCGCCCAGCCTGTTCACGTAGCGTCTCTGCTGCGAACTCCAATGCGTCGATGAAGGTTTCAAGCTCGCTGTCACCGCCAAACATAATCTCAACCTTTCCCGTCTCACCGCAGCTTGTCCCCGAAACCTTCACGGCCATATCCGTGCTACTAAGGTCTTCGATGCGGAAATACGTCCTGCCTCCATGACCTGAGTCACCTCCGCAATAACCAGTCGTTCCAACCTCCACCTCAATGATGTTGGCGCTTGTGAACTCCCGTTTCACCGTCTGGACTTCCACACCGTCCACATCCACAGTCCCATGCTTGATACCGTTCCTGTATTCCTTAAACGCGGTGGCAACCTCCTCGTAAGAAGGTGCTTTTACTCCTATCGCACGTAAAAACTCCATCCCGCGACATTCGCAAAAGTCCATGAAATGGTGATAGTCCTCTGAGTCGGTGTAGCCAAGAGGAACATAGAAAGGCGAAGGTTCGTTCCGCCCCATCCACGTTTTCTTCTCAACAGGGTTAAAATGAAACATCCCGTGCGCCTGAGAATACTCCAGCAGGATGTCAAAGTTTCGCTCACGCGCCTCCTCAATGCCGAGGCAGGCTTCTTTCAGCGCCTTCAAATAGGCTGTCAGTCTTTCGTCGTTCATAATATTTGTTTATTAAAATGGTTGTTGATTGTTGTTATCTGATGGTGCGGGAAACGGTGTGTCTTCTTTACCATCACAGCCGAATGTAGTGTCAGGTAAACCCATGCCGCTGTCAGTAAACAGCGTGTACTCTGGGTTGAAGTCCATGAGGAACTCCGAGCCACCAGTGCTGCGTCCCTTGTTGAGTATCAGCAACGCCTTGTTTGTCGTGTCAGCCACCCATGAGAAGTCGCCAGTGAATTTCTTTCCCTTCGTGTTCGGGTCTGCGTCTGGACGGTCAATCATCACCACCGTGTCTGCGCCCTCCTCAATCTCACCGCTGCCACGAAGTCCAAACTTTGATATTATTCCTTCCTTCACCCCAGCTCTGTTCATCTGGCTCAATACTATCACGGCTACGTGTAGCTCCTTGGCAATATTCTTTAGCTCACGCGACATTGTGGCAAGGGAAATGGCCTCGTTCTCATACGTCTTTTCTGATTTGAGAATTTGCAGGTAATCCACCACAAACAGCTTCACACCGTACTTCTGACGCATTGTCCTGATGGAGCGTAGCAGTCTCTCAAATTTCACCGTTGCGTCCTCATCGATATACAGTGGATATTTTGCAAAGTTATTAGTCACCTTCGCCAGCCTGTCAAGCTCAAAGTCCGCAAGTTTCCTGTGCAGTATATCCAACGCCTTCATGCCCATGTCGGCACTTAGCACCCGCGCCCACAGCTCCTCCACGCCCATCTCAAGGGAATAATATGCCACGCCTATGCCCTTACGGGCAACGTTCACAGCAATATTCATGGCAAGGCTTGACTTTCCCACTCCAGTTCTGGCCGCGATGATAACAAGCTGGTCATCATGGATGCCGTAGTTGCAGTCAAAAGCCCTAAAACCTGTCATTATGCCTGGCGGCACATTTCCGTCTCTAACGTCAAGAGCATGCTTCTTGATTCGTTCCATTGCCATAGATGCCGTCGTTATGCCGTCCGCACCGTCATTGCCGACAAGCTCCATGACGTTCTTCTGCCCGTTGATTATCGTCTCGTCAAGGGAAACGCCCATCTTCACCGCATCATCGGCACACTGCTGGAAGTATAGCCTTGCCATGTTGCGCTTGTAGTAATCGGACAGCTTGCGGACGTTCTGCGAAAAGGTGTCCTTGTCACTCAAAGCCACCATGCGCTGAATCTCCATCCTGTCGCCACTGTTCCCGCCATCGTTAAGCACCGTGGCCACCGTTACGGGTGTTGCCGCCTCGCCTTTGTCAATTAACGATTTTGCGGCATCAAACACAGCCCTGTACTCATCGTGGAACATATCGCCAACAAGCACGTCGGAGTTCTGCCTGTAAAGCTCGTTGTACCTCAGAATCGTACCGATGACGGCACGTTCTGTGTCCTCGCTGCGCAGGACTACTGCCTGCATGTTCGTTTTGCTCTGATTCGTCTTATTGTCCATCGCAGTATTTTATTAGCTCGTCTATCGCTTCCTCTAACGTCCACTTTACACCCGTTATCGGCTTGGCCATTTTGCAGAACTGGATATATATCTCTACAAGAAAGCAGCATATATTGCCGACCTTCTCCGCTGGAGCCTTCTGGTTGTCGATGATGTACTGCCCTATATCGTCCGCGCAGGTGCATTCCCATCCAGCCTCGTACATTTCGCAGATGACCCTGTATACCCACCGCAGCTGCCTGTTGGCGAACATGTCGGGAAGAAGGAAGTCCCTGCACTGCTTGTAGGCAGACATCCCATCGCCAGCCCATATAGACATCAGCTTGGCGATAATGAAGTATTCTATGGCCTCGCGCTTCGTCATCCTTTATTCACTTTCATGTGTTTGCGGAACACCCCGATAAGCCCGTCCTGCGGCGTTATTGGGCTTTGCAGTAATAAGTCCACCGTGTCAGCCATCTTCTTTGCATCACTGCCACACGCATTGAGCATTTCAATGAAGTTGTCAAGCGTGACGTGGAATATAGGCATCACCCTTCCTCTTTCGGATGCATCAAACTTGTTAGATAGCCATATTACGAAATTTGAGTGACGCTCCTGAAGGGTTGCCTCCTTCTTCAGCTGTTCGGTATCACTGCTAACTGTTCTCTCGGTTATTTCATCATTCCAACACTCGCCGTTCAGATATGTTTCAGGGTGCTTGCGATAGTTCTTGTCTGGTGTTGCTTTTACATAAGCAGCCGTGTGCCAAATTGCCTTTGCCCATATTTCGGGTGATAGTTTCAGCCATTTTAAACGAGCGGTTTTCCTTCCCTTTTTATTGTCATAAAGCTCCCACCATGCCTCAAAAAGCATTTCAGGAGGATATTTTTGACAAATGCAGATTATATCTATAATATCTATAATAGCTAAGAGATGTACGCGCGCGATGTGCGCCGCTTCGCCGCCGCTTACTGCGCCGCTTGGTGCGCCACTTTGTGCGCCGCCAAGTTCTGTAAGTATTTGTAAAACAGTAGGGTTAAGTGCGCCGCTTCCCGCGCCGCTTACTGCGCCGCTTGGTGCGCCGCATTGTGCGCCGCATTCTTGTTTCGCTTCTTCTATGGTCGTTTTGTCTGCAAGAGAAAGCATTGTTATGACAGTACCATTGACAATGGTATGGTAGATAATATGCTCCTTTTTTACAAGCAATTGCAAATATCTCCGAACGTTTGTTTCTGGCCATCCAAAGGCTAATGCAAGTTCTCGTGATGACGTGACAAGTTGTCCCTTCTTGCACTTCACCCCATGTACCACATCGTCATCATCAGTATAACGTGCATGGTTGGCGAGATACACAAAAGCTTCCACCTTGCAGAAGGTGTGTCGCTCCGGGGATAAGTCCTCTATCAAGTCCCAGGGAATCTTTGGAATGTACCGTTTTGCTGCCATATTTTACTCAACCTTTCCTTTTATGCGGGAACACAGCTCTTTGTGACATTACGACCGCACATCCGGCATGTGTTGTGGTCACGCGCCTTAATCCTTTTACTGATTTCGTACCATTCCTTAGTATGATACTGCCGCAAAAAATCTTCTTTTTCCATTTGCATTCCTTTTTTGTTACGCATCCGTTTTTAAGCAAAGGATAAGGGCGAATGAAAGACGGAATGCTTAACTTTCATTTTGGCTTTTGGCGGCAGCTACCCGCCTCACGCCCTAATCCGATGCAAAGATAACAGATATATGCAAAACAACCGCTTCCGTATATGCTAATAATATTTAATTAACAAACTATTTAGCATATCGGGGCGCATCATACGCCTGTTGAGCCGAAGCCGTTCTCGCCCCTGTCCGAAGAGGAGGCGATTGCGTCGGTGCTCTCCAGTTCCACGTCGGGGACTGTCACGACCTGCATCTGTGCAATGCGCATGCCCTTCGGGAGATAGACCATCTGCCCCTCCACAATGCATTCCCTCACGTTGATGATGGCACCGACATGCCCCCCGTACCCTGAATCGACAAGCCCCCTGACAACGTCTGCGTCAATGCGGGTCTTGCTTCCGCTCAGGAAGCCCTGTCCCTCCATGTACACACACTCCATCCCCTTCGATGACAGTCCGCTTCTCGGCTGTATCGTTGCTGCGAACCCCCTCGGCAGCTCAATGGAGAAGCCAAGGTCAACAACCTGCCTGCCACAGAACAGCTCCGTGTCACGCGGTACGAAAACATCAAACGCAGCATCGCCCTCGTGCTGCTTCTCAGGCATAATGCCATCGTAAAGTTTTACTTTAATCTTTGTTGGATAATTCATGTTATATATGTATTTTAATACCTTTTTTCTTACTCAGCCGCCTTGCCTCGGCGGTGTAGTGTCTTATCATGTCCTTAAGCTCCGCGTCGCTCCATTTCCGTTCCTGGTTGTGCAGGACGTTAAGTTGTTCAAAACGCTCATCGCCAATCTTTGCAAGGAGATTGTCCGTATAGCCTTTAAGATGGTTGGAATCATGGCAGTTGCAAATCGCACACTCCGCATTAACGTTTCGTTCATCCCAGCGCGTACTCATACATCGCCGTGAATAGTAGTGCCCAGCCTGCATTTGCTCAAACGGTAGCACCCGTCCGCAGGAGATACAGACGGTGTTGCCGCCGTACATGGCATCACGGAGCCTCACGAATGCCGAGAATACCATGTCGAGCCGCTTGGCGAGGTCTACCTTGTCCCGTCCGTTGCGCCTGTGAGCCTTTTCCTTGCCAGACACGGGCTTTTCTCCGTCCCTCTTGGGTGTCAGTGCCGCAGGCTTTCTTTTGAACGGTGTGCGCCTTAACACTGCGCCCTTGCTGCGGAGTGGGGTGGTGCGCTTCAATGAGTTCCACGTCATACGGGCTCGGTGGCTTTGGTGACTATTCTCAGGTCGATGCCCTTCAGGTAGTGAAGCATCTTCATCCGCAGCTCGAAGTCGCGGGAAACGGCCTTCAGCGAGCCCTTGGTGTCCTCCACGACCTCCACGCCGCCCTTCTCGTAGACGAAATCGGCTGTGTAGAACACCCCCGTGTACGTCCTGCGCCTTACCGTCTTGTCCTTGGTCTTCAGGTGTACCACCACGTCCTCGTACTCATCGGGAAATAGGTCGTACCTCACCTGTAAGCGCAGGTTCTTTATCTCCCCGCGTAACTGGCACTCTCTGAGGTATATATACCTGTTCCGTTCAAGCTCCGACGCAAAGCTGATCCCGTTGTATTCGCACCGTCTGTTGCCGTACTTGCTCCTTGCCTCCTTCTTCACATCCACGAGGAGCCCGCCACCGACGATGGCCGTCTTTTGCCGTTTCCGTGGCTTCTGCCGCAAGAACGCCCTGTACTCCGATACATTTATCCTGTCCTTCATATCCTTGCCCTCACACCGCGCTTTTGACCGTCAGCCCCAGCTCTATCGCCACAGGCTCGTCCTTCCATGTCAGGACGGGAAGCTCGAAGCCCTCGGACTCCATCTGCATGACGAGAGACGAGAAGCAGGCAAGCTGCTCCCCGCACCACACACGGAAATGCTCGTTTCTCTCTGGCAGGCCGGTGAACACGCACCCCTGCCCGCTGCCGCTGACGGCATAATACAGTGTCTTTGTCATAAATACCGTTATTTGCTATATTTTCTCTTTAATCTTTCTTTTACAGGTTACTGAACGTTTTCATGTATTTGCAGGCAAAGTCCATTGCCTTCCCCAAGTCGGACGGTAGCGGCATCCTGTGCCATGACGGTACATGTCCGCCCCGCCTGTACCTGTTGGCCTGAATGAGCACGGCCATATAGTGACGCATCTGCCTCCTGCTGACGAAATGCTCCTGTGCCGCACACTCATTGCCGCACTCCTTCACCTCGGCAAACAGGAACGGGCAGCAGCCGTAGCCATGCGTGTCCTCGGCGTAGAACCAGGCACACTCACCGCAGCACCGCCCTTCCCCCCTGCCTTTTGCCTTGTCGTTTCTCTTGCTCATGATATTGCTGTTTACCACAAATTTTATTTGTCATTCTTCCTTGAACACTGCTTCACGGGTCTCACGGGAACAGTGACTGCTGGATGACCTTCTTGCCATTTGGCAGTTTTGTCTGCCCCAAGCATTCTCTGTTAAATCTCTCTATACTTTTCTCGTAATATTCTCTATCCAACTCACAACCTACAAAATCAAACCCCAATTTATAAGCTGCAATTCTTGAAGAGCCGCTTCCTGTCATCGGGTCGAATATCCTGTCGCCCTCCTTGGCGTAGTTCTTCAGCAGCCATGCGTACAAGGCAACGGGCTTCTGGGTGGGATGGATGCGCACCTCGTTCTTCTGCTTGTTGCCCTGCTGACGATTGGCGATGTTCACGTCAGTACTGCAGCACTCGCCTTGGAACATTCCCTGCCACATATAGTGTACGATGTCCGTCCGCTGATTGAACGACTGATAGGCGATTTCGCAGCCGTATTGGTCACTGTCGCCGTTCATCTTGTCCCACACAATCATACCGCCTGCCAGTCCGAAGTAGTTGGCTCCCCATATAATGACGTTCCTGCTTATCCTCATAATTTCGTTGAAGAAGTCCTGCTCAGGTGGCCGTGCGTCCCAATCCTTCTTGCCGTAGTCAGGTGATTCGACCCGCAGATACGAGCCGTTCCGCTGCCGAACCACGCAAGGCTTCTTGGATGGCTTGTCCGCGCCTATCCCATACGGAGGATCTGCAATGGTTAGCTCGAACGCCTTGTCGGGCAGCGTCCTCATATAATCCATACAATCAACGTTAAATACTTCGCTTGTCATCGTCCGTAAATCTTATATGAATATCTTTTGTCGTTAAGCCACCCTAAAACCCTGCTCGTTCCTGTACGACAGGTCATAGGAGCATGTGAACATCCTTTCAACTTTCATCTTGCGGTCATATCCCACGCAGGTGAAGCCAAGCGCAGAGCCGAAACACTCAAATACCGAGTCGCCCCATCTTACCGCAATGCGCATCAGCTCACCGTCCCTCACCGCACACTCGACATAGATAGGAGTGGTGAAGGTAAAGTGCCAGTACCATAGCCTGTCACCCTTCCGCAAGTCCTTCAGCTTCTTGTTCGTCATACCATTATCGTTCCTTTCTCCTAATGATGGCCAGCGGCTCGTCGCCAACAGGAGAAGTGGGGCTTTCAGCATCTACAGTCCATCGGGACTTCTCACCGTCCGGCCTGTCAAGCCACAGCTGGTGACGTAGAACAAAATGAATATCAATGAGGATGTCGGCTGTGTCGTCATAGTGGATGCCATACATCGAATTACTCTCACGGCCCCAGAAACGACGCTTTATCCACTTGCACAGGGATTCCGCTTCATGGCGCATGTTATACCAGCCTCCATCCCATTCCTTATCCATGCCGTGACCACCAACGGCCTCCTTGCAGCGCTTCTCCCAAGCCGCCTCAAACAGCTCTTGGAATGCACCGTCCTGCCCCTGAATGCAACGCGCAAACTGGTCACAGGCATAGGAAAGAATTTTAACCTGCCGCTCGGTCAGCTCTACCTGATAGGTACGCTGCTCTTTCCCCTTCTCCTTCGTCATCCCTTTATCACATTCTTAATATCACCGACAATCTCTCCACCGTAGTATGCCTTGTAGGGAACAACCTCCATACGCTTCTCCGTCAGTGACTCAAGCTTGCTCGCCGTGTAGAGCCTCCCAGGGTCATTGGCACTCATGCGCTTGGCAGACATGAAGGCAAGACCCCTGTCAAGACCTCGCTCCACACAGGTCATCGTACTGCTTCCGTCGGGTTGGTCGGAACGCATCACCGCCCATTCCTCACGGTCGTCAAGCACAACGTCGCACTCTGCAACATCACGGTACACACGCCATATCCTGTCCTCACGGTCTATCTCTATCAGAGGCTCCGTGTCACGCGGCGCTTCCTGCCTGTCACCGAGGCTCCACCGTATAGGCAGCTGTGCCCAGCGGAAGAACTGCTCGTAAAGGTCGGCAGACTCATTATCCATTTCCCTTGCGCCGTCAGCGGTCTGATAGCTCTCCCAGAACTTGAACCAACGGTCGCAGGCTTTCTGATACTCAGCGCAAGCCCGCTTCAGCTCGTGCTTGTTCATGCCGCAGGCATCAAAAAGGACTGCAGCCTGCTCGTAGACAAGCTGGGAAACAGTGGTCAGGGCATGCATGGCACAAAGGAGGTTGCTGACACGGGTGATGACCCCCTGCTTCTCAGCATCGTCATAGCTGAGACCCTTCACCCCCAAGCCCTTCAAGCGCCCAAGGACGGCTTCCTTGTCAATAGCCCTGTGTATAGGTACAACAATCTCGTTCTTCATCGCATCAATACCATTGGAAAGTGTATGTATCAACGGTGGGATACTTGTCACACCCAACGCACTCCTCGCGTTCATATCTGTCCTCTCTCATGGCCTACTTGAATTTAGTGAGCTTGCTTATTCCCATAGCTTCCTCGAAATAAACGTCAAGACCGATGGCGGTAGCCACGTCAAACTCCACCTTGCAGCCCTTGCTGTGAACGAACCTGCTCATCATGTAGATAGCATCGCACGACAGCAGCAGCTCAATGTCACGCTTCATGTGGGCGTGGGTGCCTGCGTCAACAGGCAGGCCGTTCTCCATAGGACTGACAACCTCCCATCCCAAACCCTCCAGCTCTTCCTTCTTCTTGCGGAAGGTCTCGCGCCTCTCCTCGATGTCGTAACCGCTTATGGGCGCACTCAAGTAAATCTTCTTGGAATAATTCTCCATAATTGTTAATTTTGATAGTTTTTTATTCTGTTTAGTTGTTATTTTATCAACTATTCTTCTGCTTTTTCAAAAACGCTGTTAAAATTTAACGTTCCCCGCTGCATGGTTGTGCAAACGATTGCACAGCCCCTTTACGTTATTCTCACGTTAGTCAGCTGCCGTCCTTTGGAGAACACCGCCCATCGTTCCGTTCCCAGCTTTTCGAGTCCGATTTTTAGGTCTGCGACGGCTCCGAATCGTCGGTAGTTGCCAGCGAGGTCTATGACCCAAGCGTCTTTTTTGTCCTTGTGGGGACGTATTGCCCGGCCACAATTTCCCGTAATAAGAATTTTCCCGTTTCGTCTTGTTACGATTGTCCCTATTTCGTTTCGCACGCACCATATTTCTTCTCCTTGACTCTCCTCTATGATTGGCTTGGCTCGATGATACCCTTTCTTTGAAATGCTGATACTTCCATCCTTAACGTTATACCCAGCGATAGAAGCATGTTTCATTTTTTTTAAATAGAGCGTGTAAGCCTCGTTTCCATAATTGTTGACATAAGTGGTTATTTTTGCCCTATAACCTCGTCTTAATGCGAGACTTTGAAGTCTGTCACAGTAGTTTTTGTGAATGCCTCCGCAAATACACAATGTATCTTTCTTGTAGCCTATAGGGTTAGAATGATCACCATCTGCCATATAGATGGTTTCGAGAAACACGTCAAACTGATGTTCGTTGAATTGCTCATACATCTCTGACCATGTCTTACAGCCGAGAATATACCCGTCATATTTATTCCAACCACGCAATCCTTTCGCCTTATCAATATTCTTGCGAGGGTCTCCATGCGAAATCATAAAACGTACTGTTCCCGCAAATTTTGCTGCCTCCCCTTTTCTTTGCTGGTAACATTTACCGTAGCGTAGTCCACAAACTTTTATAACCCTTTCAATTTCTTTTATATATTGTTGATTTTTAAGTGACTGAACAATATGTACGCATTTAGTATTTTTGTTAACTGAACCGTCAGAAATACACCATCCAAGAAAGCGTATCTCGTCATCAGTAAGGTTAACTCCATCCATCTTTTCAATCCCACTTACGGGAACTTCATAGAATCCCCTCCTGTTGAAGATTTTGAGTGCTTCCTCTTTTTTGTACTCTAAAGCCCCTTTCGCCTTAACCAGTAGTTCATGCTCGCCTGTTACTTTGAAATCAAGATGCTGGTTTTTAAAGGATACAAACAGCTCTCCATCATAAGTTTTTCTATGAACCATCTGCTGGATGGGAACAAATAAAATTTCCCCGTTTCTGTATGCGGCTACGAGGTCATCTTGCTTTATGCTTTCGTAGTCCATAAAGCCGCGTTTTGTAAGTATTTCTGTTTTCATATCTAAACACATTTGGTAATACAAAGCGAGTGACTTTGTCGGTCTTGCGAGGATTACGGTGTCAAGTTCTGGGTAGTCGAATCCTGTGGAAAGGCATGCTGCGTTTGTGACCACCTGTATTCTGCCTTCTTTGAAGTCGTTAATAATCTTTTCCCGTTCTTTCTTCGGTGTCTCGCCTGTGACGATAGCCGCCTTTACGCCTTGCTGGAGCAGTACGTTTCGGAGGTGTTCGCTTTCTTTAACGAATCGTGTGAACACGAGGATTCCCTTGCGCGGTATGCCGCTTTTTGGGTTCAGGGCGCGTAGTGTGGTGTAGGCGAGCTTGTCGTAGAATCCGCTGCGTTCGTACTCGGCTACGAGTGATTTGTCGTCGTAGTCGCTTCCTGTGGAGTTGCTTCGGACGTTTTGCAGGTCTATTGTGGTGAGGTCGTGGTACTTCAGCTCTGCGAGGTAGCCTTTGGAAAGGAGGTCTGTTATCTGGCAGTAGTATAGAACCTTGTCGAAGATGCGGGGTCTTGTGCGTGTTATGAACTCAAGGACGGAAGAGCCGTTGGATGCTTGTGTCAGGCGATAAGGCGTGGCTGTCAGCCCTATTACCCTGCGGTCTTTCCTGCGATGGATAAAACGCTCGTACATCCCGCCTTTTGCTTCCACTCCGTGTGCCTCGTCCACGATAATGTATTTGAAGAGGTCGAAATCTGCTGGGTGGTTGTTCACGCTGCCTATGGTGGCAAACGTGACCATTGATATTTTCTTTTGCCCTACCGAAGCGGAATACATGGTGCTGATACCTTTCTCCACCTTCTCCATCTTGTCGTGGTTTTGTTGTAAGATTTCACGGCTGGGACAGAAGATAAGGATTGGTGCTCCGAGCCTGTGGGCTATGTCGGCTATCAAGACAGACTTTCCGCTGCCAGTGGGCATGATAATGAGACCGTTACCATCTGTAGTGCTTTGCAGGAATGTCACGGCAGCGTCCGATGCTGCTTTTTGGTATTCACGCAGTACAATAGCCATATCACCAAGCAGTCATGTTTTTTATCTGTTTTCGGCAATGAGCGCAAAGCTGTTCGTTGGTTGGTACGGCTTCGCGCTTTGCATCGAACTCCTGTCGCTGCAATCCCGTTGCCATGTCGTAGGTGATGAATGTCTTGGCGATAAAGGCATCATCCTTGCGTTCCCCGAGAAGTACTCCGTCGTTGATGCTTAGGCAGATGTTGTCGTGCCCGTTGTAGCGGACGGAGCGCCCGACGAACTGACTGCCTTCCGTTTCCTCCCCGTAGCCGTTGTTGGTGAAGTACTGCTTCATCAGCTCTATGCCCGTCTTGTACGTGTTGATGCGTTCTCTGTACCGTTTCCACATGTGGGCGGTAAACACCATCCTGTCCATGAAGTGCATCCAGTTCAGCTTCTGCGTGTATGCGGTAAGGCCAGCAGGTGTGTGCTGCAATGCGAGTATGCACATGCCGTTCTGCTTCAGGTACTTCCTGCCGTATGCAGCAGCCATGACAAGGTAGCTGTTCTTGCGCGGTGACGTGTACTGCCACCACACGGTCATGGGGAAACGCGCACATTTCAGTGCCCGCTTCTTCATGTCCTCGCGCTTGTGCACCCACCACCCTGAGACGTTGTCCCTGTCGGCTTCAAGCTCCCGGAACACCTCTGCGGTTGTCATCGTGTCTACTATCATGGTCTTGGCATTTGTTTCCACTCCCTGCCGTCGAGCAGTGAGCCGTTCTTATACTTAGACCGCTTCACTCCGTCCTCGCCCCATGCGCCCCATTGCTTGAAGAAGAAATCAACGAAGTTGCGCTGGCAGGCATCACGGAGGGTACGGAACCACTCTACGGGCGTTCTGCGGGCATTTGTGCCGCTTTCACCACCTGTTATAACCCAATCAATGCCACGGAGGTTTATGCCCCACAAATCGCCCAGCAATGGCTCACAGCTCAAGAATCGCACCTTCGCGCCATTTATGTTTCTGAGGTGGTTGATGCGGTCGAAATGCTTGTCACTCTCGCACGTCACACCGAGCCAGACATTCGTCGGAACACCGCGTAGCGGGTTGAAGTATTCAGCCATGCGTTCAGCCCGTTTAGTCAGTATCTGATAGGTATGCTGTGGCGTGTTGCGTATCACGTCCATTACCTTGTCGATATATTCAAAGGGCACGTCCTCGTGGAAAAGGTCGCCCATAGAACACACGAACACCATGCGGGGCTTCTTCCACTTATACGGCTCGTTAATGCACTCTGGGTGAAGCGTTACCTTGAAACCGTTCTTGTACTTTTCCTTGCTTGCTGGCATGGCCTGTAGCCGCTTCGCCATTACCTCGGCGTAGCAGTTGCGACAGGCTTCGCTGACCTTAGAACAGCCCGATATAGGATTCCATACAGATTCAGTCCATTCGATTTTTGTTGCCATATTGATATGCGTAATATTTTGATGCAAAGGTACAAAAAATATCCCAAAAATTTAATAAACAAATATAATTCTGTGCTAAACATTCTTAATATGCGCATACAAGCGCATATTAGAACACCATTTTTACATTTTACTTATTATTTAAAGGGTTAAAATATTGATGTTAACTTGTTATTTTCGGCATCATGCCCAGTTAGATAGCACCACTCAAACTCATTGAATGGGAAATACTCATTGTGTGTCATCTTCCCAATAGGATTACCATTATATACAAATCCATATCTAAATGCAGGATCAGTCTCACTCATATACCACATCAGGATAAAATAGCCCATTCTCAATGAAATTCTACTCTTGGCTCTAACCAGTACTTCAGCAGCCTCACACTGTGGTAACTCTTCAGGATAATGATACCACTTGATTTCTTTTGTTTCAGTTCTCATAATTCTTATTGTTTAAAGGGTTAGTCTTTTATCTGCGGGAAGCGAATGGTAGTAGGCATAGTCCGTACATTGATGGACGTACTCAAGAATCATCGTCTGTTTTTCTGTAGGACTTTCGGCTTTAGCCGCCTCTGCCCATTCCTTTCGCATCTGCCAGTACTCGTCAGACCGCTTGCGACCTAACAGGTGGTTGCCCGTCTCGTTGTCGTATGCTACTTGTAACAGCAGCTCTCTTTCTTTTTTGGTTAGTTCCATATTTCTATAAGATTTTATCTAATGCGTATTCGATAGCTTTCTCGCATGCTTCCTCGTAAGTGTCGCAGTGCTCGTCAAGGCCGTTATTGAGATAACTGGTCAGTATCTGGTACTTGCAATGGGGCAGCGGCTTGATGAACGGCACCCAATGGTAGTATGGCTTTGGATTCCGCTTTATTCCATCGCAGAAGCACTTGTACTCGGCATGGATGTGGAGCAAGCGCTCTTCGCGTAGCCAGCTTACTATGCTATATAATGGTATTCGCATTGGATTTACATAAACAATACCGTCATAGCCTTTTCGTAAAACCATGTCGGTAAGCTTTTCTCCTGCACAACGGGTGTACTTGTCATTGCGCACGTCCCTTACAAGGATTGTTTCAAAACGGCTTACGATGCAATCGTTTTCGTCTATTTCCAAACAAATTTTCTGTCTCATACACTTTCATTGCTTAATTTGATTACAAAATACTCTACTCCAGGCTCTGCGCCCCATTCGGGCTTCCCTGTACCAATCATAATTTCCTTAATCTTCTTCACCATGTGACTGTCGGCATCATCCTGCCTTGGATAGCCGAGGGTGAAGTGAGCGTGAGTGTAGCCTTTCACGTTGCAAGACTGATAGTTGTTTCTGTACGAGAAAAGAGCATATTCAATTCCGAGCAGCCTCTTGCACCAATACGGCGTAATATTGCGGTATTCTTCGGGCTTCTCACCGCTGCGAATCATATCATACCATTTCCGCTTTAATGGCAGGTGCAGTTCTTTATTCATACGCTAATCCTCCTCAACAATTAGTTTCTTTGGGCTATTCTCATATTTCACTTCTGGATATAAATCTGAGGGGATATGCTTCAAAAAGCTTTCTTCGTCTTTCTCGTCAATAAACTCACCTGTTCCATGTACTTTCACAGGCTTGTTTTTATAGAGATACAAACTACCGTTATCGTCTCTTGCAATCCAAATGTTCATATTCAGCCCTCCTTTTGAAAAATATGTCTTACAAAATCTACGACCTTCTTTTCCACCTGTTGCATGGTTATCAGTTCGCCCAGCTCTTCCTTTGTGGCGAGAGCGAAGCAATGCAACTGTTCGTTGTATTCTCGCATAAGGCTCTCTACCGTGTCACAGCCAGCAATGCGGATCGTCGCACCGTTCCATCTGAGGAACACGTCCTCGCGCATCTCTCTTGCCTTTGCGATAAGCTCTGGAAGAACAAGGTCTATGCTCTTGTCGCCAACTTGTCCTTCAAATAATACTCTCTGTCTCATACGCTTTTTTGTGTTACAATAACTTTGTCCCCACCTTCCAAAGGTGACAGGCCATTCTCTTTTCGCAATTCATTGACCGTCCTGTCCTTTGAGCAATACCAAGCAAAGAAAGCAAGGCCGAGCATTCCGCTTAATCCTCTAAACGCCTTGAACGGCTCGCTTTTTTCGCTCATAGTTCTTTATTGTCTGTTTCTTTTACGAACCTGTCAACGCTCTCAGCATCATACGATAGCACTAAGCCTACTGGATAAATTTCATTCTCGTAGTATTTCATATCATTTTGCGTTTAGCCTTTCCTTCAACCTTGTGTTTCTCTTCGTCACCGTCTGGTTCTTCACCGCCATAGCAAGAGCCTTCTTGCAACCGATGATAATACACAGCTTCTTTGCCCGCGTAATACCCGTATAGACGAGGTTCCGCTGAAGCATGATGAAGTGGGGCATCATCAGCGGCATGACAACCACAGGGTACTCGCTGCCCTGCGACTTGTGGATGGTGCAGGCGTAGGAGAGGGTCAGCTCGCCAAGCTCGTTCTTCTCGTATTCCACAAGCCCCGTGTCGAAGCGCACCGTGAGCGTGTTCTCCTCGGTGTCGACGCTCTCCACCGTGCCGATGTCACCGTTGAAAACACCCTTATCGTAGTTGTTCCGTATCTGCATCACCTTGTCGTCCTTGCGGTACTTGTTCGCCCCGCTCTGTAGGCAGTCACCCACGGGGTTGATGGCCTCCTGCAAGGCTGCGTTAAGGCTTATAGAGCCTACTACGCTCTTCCGCATGGGAACGAGCACCTGAATGTCACCGATGCCGTAGCCGTAAGCCTTGGGGATGCGGTTCTTCACGATGTTCACTATCTCCGCAGCGGCGTGTTCCGGGTCTTCGTCCTTGATGAAGAAGAAGTCACCTTCTTTGTCATTGCTCACGTCGGGGAACTCTCCACGGTTCACCTTGTGGGCGTTGGTGACGATACGGCTGGTGAGAGCCTGTCGGAAGATGCGGGTGAGCCTAACGACAGGCACTGCCCCGCTGTCGATGATGTCACGCAGGACGTTGCCTGCCCCCACGCTTGGCAGCTGGTCGATGTCACCCACAAGGATAAGCCGCATTTCGGCGGGAACGGCCTTCAGCAGCGAGTTCATCAGCAGAATGTCTATCATGCTCGACTCGTCCACTATCAGCACGTCACCGTCCAGCGGGTTCGCCTCGTTGCGCCCGAAGCCGCCCTTGGGGTTGAACTCCAGCAGGCGGTGGATGGTCTTTGCCTCCTTCCCCGTGGCCTCGCTCATGCGTTTGGCGGCGCGTCCCGTCGGTGCGGCGCAGACGATTTGCAATTTGAACGATTCAAAAGCCGCAATAATACCGAGAAGCGTTGTAGTCTTACCTGTGCCGGGATTGCCCGTCAGCACCATCACCTTCGAGCGCAGAGCCTCCTTGATGGCGGCTACCTGTACGTCGTCATACGTGATGCCCGTTTCCTCGGAAATCTTGCCGATGTCAAGCTGGTGCAAGGGAAGGGTGGTGGTTTGTTTGTTTGGCATAGTCTGATTGATGTTGCGGTTTACTTCTTATTCTGAATCTGAATCAATGCCAGCTCCCTGTCAAGCAATTTCACCTCTTCGATGGTTTCAAGCTTGTGACTTGGATGCGAACAGAATGTCTCAATGGCCTTCTCGATCGTCTCAGCAGCCACAAGCCGCTTGTTCACCTTGTAGACGTAGCCAAGATAGTGAGACGCTTGCTCCTTCGGTTCTTCATTGACTCTTTGCGTTTCATCCTCAATAAATCCCATCTTTAGGCCAGTTCCAACAATATCGTGTTCGATGGCAGTCACACAGATGTCATTATCCTGTGTGTTGAGGATATACACGTTGTTGCCGTCCCAGAATCGGAACACCACGACCAAATCCTTCATGTAAGCCTTGTCCGGGAATCCCGGAGGCGTTACCGACATTCCATCTTTGAAGTCAACAATGTCGCCGACCTCAAACTTATAACTTCCTTTTTCTTTCATAGTTCAGTTCTCCTTTTTTAGCTCTGCTTCTATTTTCGCTATCTCTTTTTTCAGTCGTTCTACCTGTTCTTTTTTGGCTACCTCGGAAGGACACGAAACGATCCTAATCTCAAAGTTTTTCCCTTTGTTTCTCCACTCGATTTTGTCATTCGTATGCTCCCACTGCATTCTCTCAATCACCTTCTTGGCAATCATCTTGTTTTCCTGTGGTGAGTCATAATGGTCAACGATGCGAACCCAGATGCCTATGTTGTCATACATTTTCTGAATGTATGTGTCAACGTAGCGTGTCGTGCGACCGCTATACCTTCTGCCGAGTTCTAAGACTTGCATCCTTAACTCATGGGCTCTGTATTTTTTCTCAATCCTATCCATTGCACTTTTATTTGGTTATAATACTTCATTCACTCCCCATCAGCGTTCTCAGCTTATTCGCCACCCCGCACTCCGCGTAGTAGTACATCGGGAGGTAGATAGCCTCACCGTCAATAATTAGGCTGTTGTCCGCAATCATGCCACGGAGGGCTTCACCGAGGGGCTGCCCGTCGGCCTGTAGCAGTTCCGTGGCCGCTTTCGTCAGCTGCCCGCTCTCAGCGAAGCAGTGGCCGTCGGTGGCCAGCAGGTTGAGGGTGTAGAGGATGCCCGCCCGCAGCCTCCGTGGGTCGTTCTTGCCGTAGCCCAGCGTGGAAGCTATCGCGTCGGCCATCTTGAAGCCTATGCCGAAGATGTCGTCAGCGAGGCAATAGGGGTTCTCCTTCACCTTTTGAATGCTGTCCTTCCCGTACTCCTTGTATATCTTCACCGCGTATGCCGGGCTGACCCCGTGGCCTTGCAGGAACACCATCACGTCCTTCACGCCCCGCTGCTTCTGCCACGAAGCCTTTATCTTTTCTATGCGCTTCTTGCCGATGCCCTCCACATCCGCGAGCCTTTCAGGGTGCTTCTCTATCACGTCGAAGGTCTGTAGACCGAAGTGCGCTACAATGTTTCTTGCATGCGTCCTGCCGATGCCCTGTATAAGTCCGCTGCCGAGGTACTTCTCCATGCCGAGCAGCGTTGCGGGAAGCTCCTCGTGCCACGACACAGCCGCGAACTGCCGCCCGTACTTCTTGTCGTTGCGCCAGTCGCCATCGATGACGAGGGTGCTGCCCACGCCCACCTCCACGAACGTCCCCACGACCGTCTGCCAGCCCATATCTTCAACGTCTACCTGTAGGACGGAATAACCGTTGTCGGGGTTGGAGAATACTATTTGTTGCACTACGGCTTTTATTGTTTCCATTTTTGTTTTGTTTCTGTATTCCTGTATTCTGCATGACAATTGCCACACCATTCAGTATCACCGTTTACGTAAGCCACACAAAGCTCGCACTCACCTTTGGCATAAGCATAAGCACTCATACTATTCAGTTTTGTCGTTGTACCTTACCACTACTCCAGGATGCTCCACATGGTCTACATTCGGCTCAAAATGCACTTTTCCGCTGTGCAAAGTGACGTCATGCAACTTGTTACTGTCGCCGTTGCAGTTGATATACAGCTCCCTGTCCCAGTACAGGTTGAAGTCGGGAACCTTCTGGCTCACCTCGTATATGAGGGCGTTTATCTTGTCCTTGTCCTCCGTACCCTTTATGGGAATGAGGGCGTTCAGCTGCTTGCACAGCGGCTTCATAAGCCTGTCGTAGTCTCGTCGGTTCATAACTTATCTAATTTGAATCTGTAACACTTGTCATTCTCGTAGTGGCTACTGCACCATTCGCTGTTGCTCGTCGTGCCGAAGCGGTGCTGGCAGCGGTCGCAGCACGGGCCGCAGAACTTCTGCTTGCGCGTCACCGTTGGCGGCATCATGTCGAGGTATGGCCGTGCCATGATTTCAAACGTCCGCTCGTCAACGGGTTTGTCGTTGACGGCCTTGTAGTCACCATTCTCGAAAGCGGCCATCAAATAAACTTCCTCTATCTCATCATCGAAAGGTTCGCCCTGCTTGGGGTGCGCAGTGGTCAGCACCATGTCGCGCTCGGCATCATAGCCGCGAATCTCGAAATATTCTATATCGGAATCGAACGTCGGTCGGAAGCGTCGGCCTACAACATCGGCATACTCAGCCACCTTGTCTTTTTGTTCTTTCATACTCGTCTTATTAAGTGCTTAATATGATACAAAGGTACGAAATATATGCAATATATGCAAACCAATAATCATTATTTAGCATATATGCCGCATATTTAGCTTTAGGTAGCATATCCTACCACAGCGACAGCGAAATGGGGTCGTGTTTGTGCCATTTCCACTCCTTTTCCGGGTGCTTCTCCCTGTACCTCCGCTGGCATTTCTTGCAATAAGACTGGAGCCCGTCAGCGGAAGAACGGCTGGAGTAGAAGTTGAAAGCCTCCAGCTCCTTTCCGCATGACGGGCATCGCTTCGTTTTTACGCTTTGAAAGAGGTCAGAAATCGGCATCAGGGTACTCTACGTCTTTCTTTTCGGGGTAGGGAAAATCACAGCCCCATAGCTCCATCATCATCTTGCGGTTGTTCTCATCGCTCGACCATACGTCCGTGCAGTCGGGTATTTCCTCGCCCTTGGCCAGCATAAACGTCTGTGTGGCCTCGTTCCACGTATAGGTGAGGTAGTAGCCCGCAAGGGCAATCTTGAACGTCTCTGAGCCTTTCAGCTTCGTCTCGATGATGCCCTGCTTCACCTCGGCGGCGTATGCGTACACCTCCTGCAAGGCGGCTGCATAGCGTTCCTCGGCCTCCTTCTTCATGCGCTTCGCCTCCTCCAAGGCTTCTTCAAGCTCGCGCTTGCGCTGGGGTAGGGTGTTCTCCACAAGTACGCAGTATTCCTCACGGATGGCACGTTTCTCGAAGTCATCCATCCTGCGCTCCACATACTCGTTCTCGGGGAATACGGCGGTGAACTTCGCACCGATGTACCTCATTGCGTCTCTCTTTGTCTGTGCCCCCTCCACGGCCTTGAAGTCCAGCTCTAAGGGGAACTCCTCGCGCACCACGTCGGTAAGGACGTACTCAGGCTGCGCAGGAGCATAAGTTTCCAAATCTTGTTTCATACTATTCGTAATTAATAAAATTTTCCACGTCCATATAGTCTATGCCGAAGTTTTCAGCACATTTCTTGTCCGAGTCAGAGAACTGTCCTTCTTTGCCGCTTGCATCGCCTATCATAAGGCAATCCTCTTTTGTGTAATCCCTTCCAAGCCATTCATCCCATGCTTCCTGTAGCATCCCCGGATTTGGTTTTCTACGCGGGTCGGAATCCTCTAAAGATTTACAATAATAAGAGTAGCACGATATGCCAGTATATTGCGAAATAAAATACTTTATTGCAAGTAGTTTCGCGTTAAAATCCGTCTCTGTTATATATTGCGGAATACCACCTTGGTTTGTAACGATGTTGACACAAACAAGGTCTTTCGCTATTATTTTGATTTTGTCAAGCACTTCTTTCCTAATACGGAAATCAGTACAATCTTCAGTAAATGTTTTTTCCGCTTGCTGTTTTTATTAAAGTGCCGTCTAAGTCGGCAAACAATACTTTATACTTTTTCATTGTTTTTTGTTTTACATATATTCCACATAGCTTTCTATAACCTTCTGAGCGTGAAGCAAAGCCTCCTGTTCGTTAGGATTCGGCAAATACACACCTACCTCGGAGCTTGAAAACGCACGAAACCTGTCAATTGCAAGACTCATTTCAGCCGTGTCCAAGAATCGGGTACTACGGAGCGTCTCTATTTCCATAGACTTGCCGCTTTTTCCGATATTCTTCTTGTTGCAGAATATTTCGGGGTTGCACATCTTCTTGAACACTTGTTCCTTAACATCGTCGAGTGTCATGCCCGTTTCGGCAGCGAATAAGCCCAAAATGACATGAAGGTATGCGTTTTGGGCCATCGTCCTCTGCGGGTGCTTCTTCTTCAGCTCCACGACACCCTCCTTGGCGGCAAGAAGGGAATCGACACGCTCACGCATCTTCTGCCTGTCGTAAGGATTACTCAACACATAGATTGCCATAGACTACCCTCCCTGTCTTTTTTCACCGACATACATACTTCCGTTGACGATGATACCAGGCCATCGGCTTTCCTCGTCTACTTCTATCGTAACGGCTTGTTTTGCCTGCTCGAAAAGTTCTTGCAAACAACGCTTCTTTGCCTCCTTTACCATAAAGTCAACGGTGTACCTGGGAGGGCAGGGCATACCGTTACGATGTGCTATCTCTTCCTGCATCCTTGCCTCGCATACGTCACTCTCACTAAGATAAATCCGACTTTCAACCTTTACTGCGCAGAAGGTCGCTTCCTCGATGTAGATTGGCTGGTGTTCCGTTCTTGCGTAATACTCTATCGGATAGAAATAGTTGCTTGCCCTTTCAAGCCATTTGCCAAGTGCTTTCTTCCAAAGCGGTTTAACGTCTTGACCATCCAATACGCAAGCCACCATGTAAAGCACTCCGCAAACGATACAGATTATTCCGAATGTTGTCATACTACAAAGCAGATAGTCTTATCTTCTGAACGTATGTAATCTCGCCGTCATACCCGCGCAGCTTCAGCTCCTCCATAAGCTGACGCGGCGTGTACTTCGCAAGCGGACGGTCAGGGTTGGCCATCTGCCCCTTCTTCCGAAGATACGGTAGCCGCTTGTTTTCAGTGAGACAGCGCTTACACAGGTGCGAATGACCGTCACTTGCATTCTTGTTAGCGGGGAACTCCGACAGCGGAAGATACTCGCCACACTTCTTGCATTTCTTTCCTTCCATGTTGCTCATTGGTTATTAGTTAAGGACTGCCCGCCTTTCAGCAAGGCAGTCCGTGGGTACGTTAAAATGGTAACTGCGAGTCGTCCTGTGCGTTATTCTGCGGTGCAGGTGCAGCCTGTGGTACAGTGGTAGGAGCAGGTGCAGGAGCAGGTGCTGCCTGTACGGGTGCGGGTGCAGTTGGAGCCTGCGGTGCTTGGGGAGCCTGTGCGACTTGCCCACCGTCCACGCGCTCGATGCCGAAGCCTATCACGTCGTTGAAGTATTTGCCCTGATACTCTCGACCCGTCAAGCGGAACTTCACCTCCACCTTCTCACCGACGGCAAAGCCGTTGAGGTCATCACAGTGCTTCTGCGTGAAGCTCAACTGCACGTAGTTCTCAATCTTCGTCCCGTCATCGGGGTTGTAGCGGGAACAGTCAAGGACAAGCTCGCGCTTCAGGAACTCGTTGCCTGTCTTGGATACGTTCACCGTCTGTCCGACGGCCTTTATCGTGCCTGTCACGCTGTTGCCCGCAGCGCTCTGCTTCAGAATGTTCAGCGTTGCGGAAACGAGGCCGTTCAGGGCTTGGTTGTTAAGCTGGTTAAGCATACTTGCAAGGCCGCTCTGCTTGCAAGCCTCACGGAATTTTAATTCAATGTTTGCCATATTTGTTTTACTTTAATACTTTTAGAATAATCTTCCATCCACTTGTCGCAGTGTTCCACTCTTGGGTGGTTATCTTACCCAGCGACAAAGCATTAAAAAGCTTCTCGACCACTTCGGTAGTTTTTATTGTATTTGCCATATTAAGCTGCTTTTTTCTCACCACCTAAGATTTTTTCGTCTTTTATGAGGTGCCTATTGTTAATAAGGAACTGCGCGAACTGCTGACATATCCCGCGCAGCATCTTCGTACTACGCTCGTGGTCGTAGGTATATACCTCTGGGTACATGTCACCGTAGAGCAGAGGGGAACGCGTCGTACCGCCCTTCATGGCGAAGGCAGTGAACTCGAACGCCGTAATGTCCGTACACTTGCCGCTCTCAATCAAGGCGTAGGGGTACACATGCTGCTGCCAATACTTGGCATACTTGCCGAACTCATACCTGCTCGTGGTCTTTAGGTCATAGACCATATCACCGCGCACATAGTCGGGATAGCCGTACAGGAGCACCGTGCCGTAATCGGTCTCAATGGGAGCCTCGACGTATATCTGACACAGGGAATCCTCAAAGTACTTCGCGAGCTGCTTGCAGAACTCGATGTCGAAGTAGAACTCGTTGTCGCCCTTCTTGGCGTATATGCACGGCTGCTTGATTGTCTCAAACCACCGCTCGTAGGCCAGCGGCTTGTTGTTCACCATGTCCCAAGCACCATCCTCGCACATCTTCTCGAAGGATGCGAGCGTCTTTACCTTGATGTCATCCCGTGTGCTCTTGGTACGCATGACGATGCAGTCCACCACCTCATTCAAACATGAGCCCCGGTCAGCTGCTTCGCTCTCAAAGGGCACTCTGTTGATTTTATCAATGAGTTCTTGGAACTGCTTCTGCTCGTACTCCTCGCACGTCAACGAGGGTTCTTCGGTCGAACCGAAGAACTTCTCGTATAACACGTCGCTGTCGAGGAAATCCTGAAAAGATTGCAACAGCGATGGTGTAAACTTGAAAGCAAACTGCTTGTTCATGCTACAGCCTCGTATTTATTGTCGATAGCGTTGAACTTCAGCCCAAGCTCGCCACACTTGGCGGCAAGCAGCTTCTCAGTACGCAGCTTGGAATCCCACACGTGCTTGGCGTAGGTCTCAATCTTCTCAAAGACCTTGTTGGCACTCTCGGCATCCTTCACCTCGGCAATGCCCTTGCCAAAGGAATCAAGCAGTTTGTCGTATGTCGCACGGGTGTTGGCCGTATTCTTCAAGTTACCCTCGAAGATGGCAAACACATTTGTCAGGAAGTTATTCTCACCGATGATATTGCCCTGTTCGTCAATATTGGTGGCAACGGCATGAACAGGAGGCAGGTTGCAGGTGTTCTTGCCGTAGAACTTCTGCGTCGGCGACCAGCTCACGGTACGGTCAACGATGATAACGTGCTTGCCGTCCTTCGTGGCCTCGTAGGAGAACGACTGCATATATCCGACAAGGTCAAGCTCCTTGATAAGGTCACCAGCGGAACTACCGCCGATTTCGGGACGGATAACCTTTATCTCGCCCTCCTTCTCCTCACGCTCATGGGCTACAAACACAAGGTGCTTGCCCATGATAGCTACACGCTTAAGGAAATTGATGAACATACTCTTGCGGACACCGTAGCCTTGCAGGGTCAGCGAACCGTCTGCCTTGCCATACTTCGGCTGGCTCTTGATGATGTCGGCTCCCATGTAGTCGAGCATCTTGCCTGCCGTGTCGATTACGATGGTATCGCAGGGAAACTCGCCCTTCTCAATTTCTGCGAGGGCATCATTTACCTGTGTCCAGTTCTCCACCTGCAAGGTAGGAACTTGGAAAGCACCGTTCACGCGCTGCACACCGCCGTCAAAGTCCAAGAGGACAGGGTTTGGAGCGGAAAGTGCCAATGATGACTTGCCAACACCAGGTTGACCGTAAATCAAGGCTTTTACCTTGGGGCTGACCTTCAAGTCAGCGGGCTTACTAAAAAGACTCATAATACATTAAAAATTAAAGGGTGAAACCTAAGTTTATTGAAAAATATTGTTGTCTTTCGCATACTTCACGAACTCCGCACGGTTTCTCGCGCCAACCTTGATATAAGAGGTGCTGACATGCCGTTTGACCGTGTTCGGGGAAAGGTACAGCTCGCTTGCTATCTCCGCATTGCTGCGCCCCTCGCATACGAGCCGCATGACGCGTTTCTCGGCCTCACTGAGCCGCGAATCCATCTTAGGCATACAGATGATGCCCTCATACTGACACTCACCACGTAGAGGGCAGGAAACGCGCTCAAAGTTGAACGCACCGCAGTCTATGTCCTCCTTGGTGTGGTCGAGCGTACCGAAGTTGCACTTGCAGAACCGTCGCGCACGTAGATATTTATAATAAGGTATGTTAAAGGAACTGCTCCTGTAGCAGTCCTCTAAAGCCTTCGCTGCCTGCGGGTACATGTCACCCACCTCGTCCAGCAGCTCGCTCACAATCTGCGAACCCTCCTCAAGGCGGGAAGCACCGTTGGCATCCTTGTACCATACCTCGGTATCGTCCGTGTAGAACTCAATCACTCGCTCCATAGCTCATCCTCATCTATGCCAGTCAGCTTCACAAGTACCTTAACATCCGCATACGTATGCGGACGTATGCCATATAAGCACCAATTCCGAACCGTCTGCTCAGACTTGCCCGTCTGCGCCATAACCTCGCTGATAAAGGCTTGGAGAGGCGTTTTCTGCTCGGAAAGCTGCCTGAAGTAGCACTTTAGGGTCATTTTTTCTTTTTTTTTCTCCATTTTATTTGATTATAAAATTATTTTTACTACTTTTGTGCTCGATAATAAATATTTTTATGCAAAGGTATAAACAATATGCGTGATATGCAAGCAAATGCGCATATATTTAGCTTTATTTAATAAATAAATACATCATGGAGTTTAGATTAAAGGATTTTAGGGAGGCGCAAAAAAAATTCCAGTCGGACATGGCCGCTGTCCTTGGGATAAACCAGTCTAACGTATCGCGTATGGAACTGAAGGGCGTATGCATCATTTCTTACCAGCAATACAAGGCATTGTGCGATAATTTCGGGAAGGAGGCCGTTGAAAAGTTCGTGGTGAGGGATAACGAGCAGGCCGTGGTTGTTGCCAACAACAAGAACGAGGGAAACGGTACGCAGGACAACAGCGTGAACATAAGCGACGCAGACGCGATGGCCGTAATCCACACGCAGGCGAAAGCGTTGTCCGACGCTCTCAGGAAACAGTCGGAACAGGCCGACCGTATGATGACCTTGCTGGAGAAACTAACGGAGAAGCTGTCATGAGCAGGAACATCGGTGACACAGAGACGGCAATTGCCGACAGGTTCTTCTACGCCATTGAAGAGCTGCACAGGCGCAGGGTCATTCGCGGGCTACAGACCTTCACACGCAGGCACGGGCTGAACTACGGCAACATGAACACCCTTAAGAACAACCGCGAGAGACATTCCGTGAAGACGGAGTATCTATCATGGCTGGCACAGGACTACGGTGTGTCGTGTGAGTGGCTTCTGCTCGGTAACGGGGAAATGTTCGTGGAGGGCTCACCTGCCCTTTATTGACAGCAGCTCGTTCTCGTCAAAGTACACGCATCCCCCAATATGCCGTGTGTGCAGTATTCCCGCCTTGGCATAAGCGTCGATGGTCGGGAGTGAGCGGCCTATCAGACGTGCCGCGTCCTTCCTTCGCACAAGAACTGGCGGCTTCGCCTTGACGCGCTCGTAGAACTCCTGCATACGCTTATCCACGGCACGGCTGACCATAGCCTCTATGTCTGCAAGGGTAGCGCCTTGTATAAGTACGGCATTGCTAATATTATCCATATCTTTGCTTTTATTTTCCGCAAAGGTATGCGAAAATATGCTGCATATAACAAATATATGCAAAGATTTAATCAAAATTTGCTGTTTAGTATTTTGTAGACAAATATATTTAACGTTTCGAGCGTCATACCCTTGTAAACCCAGCATTTGGACGGTGACTCAGTCGCCCCAGCCTTACGGGTTGCCTCCATGATGGTACACACCTCCCCGTTGAAAATCACAAGGCCGTCAACGGTGGTGGTGACAAACACCTTCGGATTCCGTCGCAGGGACAGATGCCTGTCCGCGCCTATAGCCTGTATGGGCGCATCAGGAGCAATGGAGGCGAACTTACACATTCCCGCTCTCCCTCCAGTGCTTGGCCAGCAGCTCCGCATGCTCCTCGCGCGTTACCTTTATGTATTTCAGGAATGCCGCCTCCGTCCTGTGCCCTGTAATGGCCATGATGGAAATGGATGGGAAGCCTGACTTGTACAGGTTCGTGGCAAAGCTGCGCCTTGCGGTATGGGCAGACACAAGCTGCCATTTCTCATAGTTGGTGGTTATGCGCCGCCCGCCCTTCGTGATGGACTTCTGAACCACCGTCCTTATCCTTGCCGCCTTGCAGACAAGCTTCACATACTCGTTGAACTTCTGGTTGCTGATGACCCTCGGCAGTTTCCCGTCGTACCTGTCCCATATCCTCCTGAACTCAGGATGCACGGGTATGACAACGGGCTTGTCGGTCTTATGCTGCCTGAGCGTTATCATGTCACCCGATATGTTCACGGGGCTAAGGCTTGACAGGTCGGAGAAGCGCAAGCCCGTCCAGCAGTCGGCGATGAAGAGGTCACGCACCCTCTCCAGCTTCGGATGCCGCCGCAGGTTACAACGTGCCACCCTGCCAAGCTCCTCGCCGTCAAGGGCAACGGTGTCGCTCTCCTCCGCAATGGCACGGAAGGACTTGTATTTGATGTTATCAGTAAGCCCACGGCTGTATGCGGCCTCCATCAGGGCTTTCAGGAAGGTGATCTTGTTCCCGATGGTGTTCGTCGCGAGGTTGAGCGACTGAAGGTAAGCCACGAAGTCCTCGTAGAAGTTCATGTCTATCTTGTCAAACTCAAGACGTACCTTCCTGTCCCTCTCATACTCCTCAATATAATATAATGTACGCGCGTACTCACGCTTGCCTTTATAGCTTATCGTCTGACCCCCTCTCTGCCCGTTGAGCCTCGTATCGCAAAGCTTAATATAGTAGTTGAAGAAGGAATGGAAGTCGTCGTTGGACTGCTTCTTCTTGAAATGCCTGTCTAAGAGCTCTTTGAGCGCATCCTTGTTGAGCGGCAGGCCGTCGCGCGACGCATCTATTATATACTGCTCTATCAGTGTGCCGATGGCAGACAGCGCGGAATTGACCTCGTCCGTGTACCTGCAATAGCGTGAGGGCTTCACCCGCATGCGCTCCGCATCCCAGAACAGTGCCTCCACCTTAAGCGGGGTGGCATAGCATAGCTTCTCATTCCGTCCGAAACGGTATGATATATATATCGTCTGCGGCAACTCCTGTTCGGGTTGCCTTATCAAGAACTTAATGTTTGCCATAAGAGATATTCCTGCGGCAAAGATAGCAAAAAAAAAGCTGTTCCGTTTTTGTTCCGCTAAATTTTGGTTTTTCTTTCTTTTTTTTAATTTTTATTGGTATCTTTGCAACACCAAAAATGTGGAAAACCGCCCTATTTACGGGATTTTCACAAAAATTGGCAAAGTATTGAAAAAGCAGGTGGGAGTCCTGTCACCTCGACAACAGAAAATACGTAAGTGGCTGACAAACATAGCGTTAGCCACTTTTCTTTTGCCTCTCTGTTCCGTTTTTGTTCCGTTTGACTGTTAATATTTGTTACAAACCCTATCTTACACTCTCTTTTCTCCGTTGCCGTAGAGCAGGCAGATGACAACAAAAAACGGGGTGGCTGTCCGTCACGGATGGCCACCCGGCACCTAACTAAAAAAAATAAAAACACTCGATTCCTGCCGCCGCAGGGAAACAATAAAAACACCTAATACTAACATTCTATAAAAGCAAACATTCATGCGCGATGGTTAAGGTGGCAGATTATAGGTGATGCCAATTCCGAGGCCGGGCTGCAAGCCCCTCGGTGTGATGTAAAAGCCGCCCTGCAAGCCGAGCGACCATTTTTTCGCTGATTCCATCGAAACGGTCTTCGTCACATAGACGGTCTGCCTGTAGGTGCGTATGCTGTCGAGCCGTGCGCTGTAGCCGCTGACCCACGCGGTGTATGTGGTGTCGTCGGTGTAGGTTGTCTGCGTGATGGGCACGATGATGGAGTCGCCCGATGCGTAGAGGCTGTCGGGCTGCAAGGTTACTAACACGGTGTCGTGCAGGATGACAGGCTTCCTTATGACATGGGTGATGACGGAGTCTTTCACGGGCACGGGCTTGTCAACGAAGAGGGTGTCGGTCACGCGCAGCGTGTCCGTGGATGTCGTTGGGGTGATGCCTGCTCTCTCACACTTCAGGAGAAACAGGTGTGCGACCATCATCAGGAATGCCCCGATGACGATGCCTTCGAAGAATCTGCTTCTGTGTTCCATAGTCGTTTTTCGTTACTGGTTGTTGATGTATCTTAATATCCCCTCCACATGAATACGCGTGATGGCATGTCTGCCTTCGTCGGAGAGCAGGAAGTCTGTGTCGCGGACGTTGTCCATGAACAGGTTCTCAGTGAGCACGGCAGGGCATGCGGTCTTGCGGATGACGTAGAGGTCGGCCTCTAAGTCACGGTCGCCGTCGCTCATATCCATGCGGAAGGGTGTCTGTTTCTCGCCGTATTCGCCCTTGCGCTTCCCCTCGTCCATGAGCAGGACGTAGGGCTTCAGGTTGGTGAAGGCAGCGTCGTAGAGGCATTCGGCAAGACGGTCGGCACGGGTCTTGCCGCGCGACGTGTAGCAGCACCAGCCGCCAGCGTCGCGCCAGCGTGTACCGTCGCCTGCGGCATTGAGGTGGATGCTCACGTATAGGCAGTTCTCCTTCCCGTGGTAGTCACACCAGGCGTTCACGCGCTGTACACGGTAGGACAGCTCCTTAGACTGCTCCGCTCCATAGCCTGCCTTCTGCCGTGCCTGCGTCCATTCGGGCTTCGGCTCCAGCGGCTCGTAGTCGACGAGCACATCATGGCCGTAGCTTGTAAGTATGGCCTTGCAGTCGGTGACAATCTCACGACCGTAGACGGCCTCGCGCAGCCGCCCGTCGGGACTCTGCTTGCCAGGGGTGCTGCCAAGGTGGGGTGTTCCGAGGATGATCTTCATTCTGCTGCCTCCTTTCCCTGTCCTTTGGTCAGTGCTACGGTCAGCGCCTTGGCAATGATGTCGGCCAGCTCGTTCTTGTCTATCATGTGGCTTGCGGCTGCAACGATGGCCTCTGCCTTGCGCCGCTGCTTCTGCTCGGCCTTTTCATAGACGCTCCACAGCTCGATGCCGCAAAGGATGATGGCCAGCAGCAGCGTGACGCAGGGAACGAGGTAGTCCGCATCGGAAAACTGCCACAGGCCGAAGTGAAGCATCACGTCGATGCAGGTGGAGATAAGCAGGATACCTTCATAGATGAGGAACTTCGTCAGTGTGCGCGAGAGCCCGTAGCTTGTGTGCGCATCGCCCATGAGCGTTGCCTTGCGCCATCCTGACACGAGGTCTACGCCCATTGCCACAATGACCAGCAGCATGGCCACGACTGCTATCATAAGCAGAGAGCCGAGAGAGAAAATTAGTTCTTTCATTTCAGTGTATATGTTTTGACAGTTATTCCGTTTCGTTTGCCGCCTGTCCGTCGTTCCTGCCGTTGGAACTCCGCGACGCATTGGCTGCTGCCTTTGCTGCCTTCATTATCCGTCGTCTGAACTCGCTCATACCCGTTCCTGTTTAGAAGGCCGCATAGACGGCGTTGTTGTTGATGATGCTAATCTCATAGGTCTTTTCACCCTCGAACGTCGGTGCCTCGCCGCCAGCCCATCTCACGCCAGCGGGAAGCGTCAGCGTGAAGGGAGTGGTAACGACACGAACCCGCAGCATGTACTCGTTGACCTTTCCTGACACGCCAGCGTTGAACGCAACGGTAAGCGAGGTCATGCCCTCCGTGTCGGTGTCCCATGTGTTCAGCACGTTCGGGTCGATGGTCACGTTGTTCGTGGGCTGCGGTACGACGGGCGTAGCCATGTCTTCGGGCGTGATGTGAGAGGCGGCTGCGATGGCAAGTGCACGGATGCGAGCCTGTATGAATCGGACGGGAATGCCGCTGTTGTCTACCTCCGCAAGAGGGATGGTTGTGCTGTTTTCGTTGAGCTCGCTGTCTGCGATGAGGGGCACTTCACCGTCCGAGCCGTTGTCCTCAAGCGGTGCGGCCATCTCCTGTAGCACCGAACGAACAATACGGGCGATGTCCTGCGGGGACTGTTCAATTAGCTCGGTGATGTATGCGTCGAGCTCTGCTGTTGTCTGTGGAAATGTTCTTTCTGCCATATTTTATTTTTTTGTTTTATAATGCAAGCCAGTACCATGTGGTGACGTTGCTTTGCGTGAGAGGGACGGACATAAAGTCTCGCGTGTAGCCCGCGTTGACGGTCACGTTGCCCATTGGCGTGTCAGACCTGACTCCTATCAGTGCGAGTCCTTCAAACATAAAACGGTTCCTGCCTTCTGTCTCTATGACCGATATGCTGTCTGTCGTTCGCTGATTGAAGACATGCACGAGCATGCCGTGGAAGTCCTCTGGCCGGGGAAGTGCCACAAGTATGTTGTTGTCCTGTGACTTGAACCCGCTGCCCCTGACATAGACCATCTGGCTGTTGTAGGAGCACGGGATGCAGCAGTAGGGCTGTGTCAGGTCGCTTGCAAAGGTGCTCACATCCAGTTGGTAGCCCCAGCTTTCTATTTGACGGAAAGACACGTAGCCGCCTTGGAATGTGCCTGGCACCGTACCCCCACCATCACGAACAATGGCCGTGAAACCTGACAGGTCGGTGACATAGAACCACTGTCCCTTGCCGTCGTCGTTGTCGAAGTTATGGTAGTTCACCATCCCCCACCACTGGCATGCAGGACGGAAGAGGTCGGTCGCCTTGACAGACCCTTCAAACACACCGTCTACGGCATGCAGCGTACCCGTAGTGGGGTCGATGCTTATCTTTCCGCTGACCGTTCCTGCCGTGTTCGTAAACGTCACTTTATCACCGCGCAGCTCGACGGTCTGGCGGTCGATGTCAACACCTGTCGAGCCAAGGTCGCTCTTCACGGCAAGTGTAATCCTGTCGGCTGTCTGCTTGATGACCGACGATACCTCTTCCTGTGACACAACAAACTCCGTGGCGTTCACTCCGACCTCCAACTGCGGGTAGCGTAGCTTTGGCGTGTTGATGTTGATGTAAACACTTATAGTGCCTGTGCCCGTGATTTGGAATGTCACCGTTTTGCGCTTGCCGCTCGTTGTTGGCTTGAACACGGCGGGCTGCTCCTGATAATGGCTTGGGTCAAAGACATAGATATTCACGCTGCCCGTTGTCTCGCCCTCGAAAGACAGGGTGTAGTCTGTTCCTTTCTGTAAGGTGATGAGCGGGCTGCTGACGTGCTTGTCGTTGATAGAGGTGTCGCATACGAAGAAGCTGTCATCATCAACACTTACTGGCACAATCTGATGTGTCGGGAACGTGTGGCTTGACTCGCTTCTCCACTTGTCGCCTGTGAGCACTCCCGTCAGCAGGTTCTTCCCCTCCTTCAGCTGTCGCACCTCGGCTGTGATGCCGTCCATCGTCACCTTGAGGCTTGACTTGGCTTCGTCTACGAGACCACGGTCTTCCCAACCCGTCTGTGTGGCCACATACAGATGCCCGTTGACATCGAGCACATAACCGTCGCCAAGACTTGCCGAAAGAGACTCGTAGACGGGCAGCGTGATTTCCCCGCCCTGACTGCTTCCTGCCGCCGTACAGCGGAGCAGGTGAGTACCCGTGGCCGTCCATGAGGCGTATTTCACAAGCAGGATGTCGCCCACTCTGCCCGTCGTGATGTATGGTGTGTCGGGACGGAAGTCTACCGCCGTGCCTTTCTCAACAACGTTATACAGCTTTTCCGTTGCGCCTCCTGTGGTCTCAATCTCGAACGAGGGTGCGACGAACCTGTTGCCGGCCACGGGGCTTATTCTCGTGCGCTCACATCCTTCAAGACTCCACCGTGGCACTATGCCGTCGTCATAGCCCACACCCAACAGCTCGCGGATGCAGGGGGCTTCGCTGCCCACCGTCTCAATAGTAATCAAGTTTGACAGCTCCCGGTTCAGGTAGTTGCCGAAGCAGGCGATGCTGTCACCTGCCGACGGACGGTCGCTGCCCGTGTCGTAAAACGGGCTTGTGTTGGCCAGGTCGATATAGTGATGTCCCAGTCCGTCGTCGAGCACCTTCGTCAGCTTCGTGTACGTCTGCCGTGTCACGTTCTCTCCCTTGGCTGTCACTGCTCGCCAGTAGTACTTGCTCTGGGTGGCCGTGCTGCCTGCCTCGCCCGTATGGGTGCCGTCGGGCGATGCTGCCACGTCATACGTCTGACAGCGGGCCATCATGCCCGTCTGCCAGGTGTTGATGGTGCGCGTCGTGCCGTCGTCGGCCTTCAGCCAGCAGCGGAAGATGCTCACCTGTGCCCAGTCTTCGTCTGTCATCGTAGAACGGAACAGCTTGCGCCTTGACAGCAGCTTGTTCTGAAGCGACAACGGGACGAGACGAAGCACCCAAGGCACACTCAGGTATTCGTAGCCCAACACCGTCTCGGTGTACACGTCTACCTCCCCCGGCACAGGTGCCAGCTTGATATAGTCTACCTCCTCGATGATTGATGCAGCAGGGGAAAAGGCGTAGTTGCCGCCAATGGCCACCATTTTACGCACCTCCACTTCGTTGAACATAGCCTTCTTGCGCACAAAGAGCTTGTCAACCACCAATCGTGAACTGTCCGAACCGTCATCATCCGTCAGCTGCCAGCCCGTGCCGAACATTGAGTCACCGCCAGAGAAGCCGATGCTCTGGATGGTGCGGGTGAGGATGCTCTGTGCCACACGGAGTATGCCGCCTATAACGCCGCTCTCCGTCACCTCAAGCCCTAAGCCCTTTGTCTGCCCAGACGCGTCGGTCGTCGTGCCGCTTCCCGCACCTGTGGCCTTCAGCGAGCGCACCGTGGCATCACCGTCGGCACTGATGCCGAAGAGGTTCTGTGCCTTCACCCACAAGCCTCGCAGGAAGCCTATGGTACCCTCAGTAGTATCATCATACAGCTTTGAGAGAAACCGTGGCGTGACCCAGTTAGAGACAATCATGCGGATGTAGCTGTCTGACACCACCGTGCCAACGCTCATGTTACCAGAGACGATGGCCTCTACGTTCTCCTTTGTCTTCGTCTGACTGCCCTTTAAGACCTCGTTGCCAACGGATATTTCCTGCTCGAACTCATAATCGAGCTTCGTGACGAGCTTCATCACCCTTGTTTCAAGGATATGTGCCGAGCGGTCTTGGCTATCCATGTCGAGGCCATCGTCAAAGAACACCTTCTGTCCGATGAATAGGTTGGGGTTGGCCGTGTGGAATGCTACGGGGTTGCTCTTGACCGTGTACGTGTTCCTGTCCTTTGTCAGCTTCGTGATGTACTCCATTGTCTTGCTCGCAAGCTCTGCCTGTGCAGCTGTCTCGACCTCACGCCCCATAGCGACATTGTAGAGATTCACCTTGTTGCCGAAGAGTGACGGACGGCTGTTGTCCCTGCTATCTCCCTTTGGGATGATTCCCTGTGCTATGGTAGACGGGATGATTACCGTGTCATTCTGCCCAAACTCTACCTCGTAGTCGTGCGAGCTGATAACGGCACGTCTGCCTGTTATGGCATCGAGCACTCCCGTGTCACCGTCTTCCGTCGGTTCCTCGTTGGCCTTTCTCACATAGTTAGACCCTTCAATCCCCATGTATCTGACAGGGAAGCCGTAGTGCCCGTTGCCGTCGCCTGCACCCAATCCTGCAAGTGGCGTGCTCTCGGCATACTCATATATGTCTGCCCCGTTAGCATCAGTACCTGTCTTCACCTTGTAGTTGTTCGGCTGGAAAGCCACGACAGGCTTCTTGCCGTCAATTATCTGGCTTACCCTGTTCTCTTTCGGGAACTTGGTAATGTCGATGTTGTCGATGAACTCAAGACCGGCGCCTATACGTAACAGAGCCACAAAGCTATTATACGCACCTGCATTGCTGGCTCTGTCAACATAGAACCGCAGGCTGTTGCTGACAAGAAAAAAGGGAATATTTATCCCCTTTACGGTTACGGTGCTGTCTGCGACCCTCAGCTTAAACCATAAGCCAACCATCCCATCCGTGTATCGAATGTCCGTGAACACAGTCACACCGTTTGTACCTTCTGTGAACGACACAACACTTCCTACGGCATATTCGCTGATGGCGTAGTCACTCCACGCAACGGCCTCCCCCTGAGCATTCTTCGTTGGGACGGCAAGACGGAAGTACCACTTTGCATAACGCAGGTAGTGCTCCGTCCCGTCATCATCGGTGTACGACACGACCTTGTTGCCGTTGTCGTCTGTTAGGTAGCACTCCCTGTACTTGACATCGTACACATACATATCCATTCTTGGGTACACATCTTCGAGGATAAGCGGCTTCAGGAACAGCTTTCCCGTGAAGTTGTCCTTGCTTACCTCGTGACCCTTTCCGTCCGTATAGATGATGCCGTCAGGGTACACCTCGCGGTTGAGGGACAGCCTCACGTCGCTCTGCACAAGCTCCTGGCTTGCCGTCCTTCGCAGGATGTTCCGTGTGCTTCCCTGCGGCTCAAAGGCATTCCAGTAGCCTTCTTTCGAATTTCGCATGGACGGGACGCTAACATTCCAGCCAGCGGTCAGCGTTGGTGTGGCAAGGCCGTTGTCAAGGGATATATGGCCGAAGTATAGCGTTTTCTCCTCCCATCCGATATGCCATTCGCATTCACATATATTGGCCACCGTGCTAAGTGCGGAAAGGATGTCGGTCGAATCGAAGTTGGCAGTGATAACCCTGTCATCAAAATCTTTCAGGACTACACCGAACTCATCTACGCCATTGAGCGAGAGCTCCCTGTTTATTGCGGGGATGACGAAGCCGTTTAGCAGCGAAGAGACGGAGCCTGTGAACGGCCAGTCTATCTTGTCGATGTCGTTGTCCTGCGTGTCTTTCACCGCCACGCGGAACGTGACCTTTCCAAGATACATCTTCGGATGATGGAAATGGGGTTCATAGTGCCATTCTGCCTCCGACTGCTGTTCAGGCTCATACGGCTCTAAGAGGGAGTATTGTATGCCGTCATCGTAGGGGATGACATACGCATCGACAGGAATGGTTCTCTTCTCTGTGTCACTCCATGACAGCTTCACGAAGTCGGACTTCATCAGCTCCTCTTCGTGTTCTGCCTCCTGAAGGACTGGCACTGCCCATTCCTGCACCGTGCCATTCTCCTTGTAGTATATCTTTATCGTGCTCGTCCTCATATCTATCCTTGTTGTGCTTCCGTCCTGTCCGCTGGGTTCGGCTCGTTCAGCCGCAGCGAGAACTTCGCCATTTCCTGCATGAACTCAGAGAACTGCGAACAGCTCTCATACGTCATGTGGAACACCTTTCCGCTCACATAGCCGCTCTTGATGTCAATGAACTGCCTGTCAAGCACCTGCTCACAGAAACTGTTGTACCGCTGCCAGAACACAGCCTTGCTCTTCGCATGTACGTGCATCTCAAGGGACACGTTGCGCTCGTCCTTCTTTACGTATGTCTGTGAAGAGACGACCCGCTTCCCGTCCTGTATGCGACTTTTGTTCTCCACGGGCGCTTTCATCGGTGCCGGAGTTATGAGCTCCGACAATGAAGCATCGGTAAAAGAGACGCCCCATGTGTCGTATGCATCCACCCACCCGTTGACGTTGCCCGTGATGGATGACGTTGCGCTCGTCTTGATGTATAGTTCTCCCCTTGCCATTCCTATGCCTCCTGTAATTGCTTGTAGATGTTCGTCAGCTTCGTGTCAAAGCTCTCGTAGTGTTCCTTCATCACCTTCAGCATCGTCTCGCGTGTGCCGTTGGCCTGTATGGTGAGGTTGCGCAGCTCGTTGAAGGAGCCTTGGAAGCCCGCCTGCATCGTCTGTAGGTTCTGTAATATCAGCTCACTTGTGGCACGGCCTTGCTCGAAGAGTGCCGTGTGGCCAAGCAGTATTCCTGCAAGAGCGTCTGCCTGCTCGTAGGTGATGTTCTGTGCGGAGTTGACCGTGGCAGACTGCTGCTTCGTCACCTCGTCGAGTTCTTGTATCACTCCAGCCTCCTGTAGTTCCCTTACCTTGTCAGTGGCACTCTCCAGAGTCTTGCTGTAGGCGTTGTAGAAGGTCTTGTTTGCATTGTCAATGGCCTGCCGCCTTTTATTCTCGTCTTCGATATTGTTTGCTTTTTCTACTTCCTTAGCCCACGTGTCGTACTCTTTTTCAAGTTCTTCCCTCAACTTCTGGCCTACGATGTTATTAATCATCATACGGTTTATCATCTTCTGCCAGCTTTCCGCTATATCGTCAAACACGTCCTCTGCCCCGTCTGCCATGTCGTAGAGAGCGTTCATGAAGTCATTGAAGATATTCTCTGCCGTTGTACCGAGAAGCTGTTCGTTGAGCTGGTCTTTCAGCTTCTTGATGTCCTCATAGCTGTCAGCCCACTCTGTTACGGCCTTGGCTATCTGACCGTTGTCGTAAGAGTCCTTACGCATCAGCTCATACCACACTTTCTGCAATTCCGGTGTTTCTCGTATCCTGCTGAGAATTTCTGCTCCCTGGCCATTCTCAAGGCCACCGAGATAGTCAAAGAAGTTCTGCCACGATGTACCTTTGAACGTTCCGTACCCGTTGGCCTCCATCCATTTTTTTAGCGTGTCTACATATCCGTGTCGAACCTCACCACCGAACGTACGCCAGTCCTCACCACCGTTCTTGTTACGATGCCACCACTCAGAGTGACGACCACCGTAATCACTGTTGCCTGCCGACAAGACATTTTCCTTGTAGTAGTACTGCTGTTCTTCGAGCAGTTTCTCTATTCCCTTTGCCGTTTCGACAGCCGACATGCCATACGATTCAGACAGCGTATCGGTCATTCGCTTTACGGAGTCGTTGATGATTTCAAGCTTGCCCATCAACTCCTTCCGATAGTCCATAATGTCCTCTGCGTTGCTCCGATTCCCAAGCCACGTGTCTAAGCCGCCAAACGTGATAGCATTGCCGACGCTTTGCAGAAGCCCACCGACGCCATCTGTTATGATTGAGCTCAAAGCGTTGAACAGATTGGCAGGAAGGTCAAAGATTGCTTGCACGAGGTTCCCAATTGATTTGAGAATGCTGTTCACAAGGTCACTCAGCCATTCAAACGATATAAGTTCGGTCATCGAGTCAAGGATTCCCGTCACCATCCCCTTGATAGAGTTGGCGAGATTGAGTATAAGCTCTGGCACCTGCAAGAAGAATCCAACGGAGCTTGACAGCAGACCTTCCATCGTGCCGCCCATGCCACCAAGGAGCTCTTTGACATCAAAAAGGGTTTTTTCCATGCTTGTGCCGAATGCGCTGACAAGCTGGTTGTCGGCCTGCGCCTGATTGATATCACCGCCAGCCACGGCCTCGGCAAGCTCTTGCTGCATCTGCTCAAAGCCGATGTTTCCTTTCAGCCTCTCAGCCATATCCTCTGCGGTCTTTTTGTTGACATCGCCGATGAACCTGCTAATATCGCTGGAAGCACTTTGCAAACTATTGAACCCTTTCGTTCCTGCCCAGGGCGAATCTTTCAGGGCAACATCGAGCTTTGATACGTAATTGACAACGGCATCGCTCGCCTGATTCAGTGCCGTACCAAAGTTCCTAACGTCCTCCTGCGCTTCAACAACGGATGCGCTTGCCTTGTCGAACGCCTCTTTCATCTTGGCCTCGCTGTCCGTGCCTTTCGCCTGCTCATATTGGGACTTTGCGGACTGCTCTTCCCTCTGAGCCGTTTCAAGACGGGTCACGGCATTGTTGAAGTTTATCATAGCAGCCGCGAGGTCGGTCATTGCAGCATCTTCCGAACCAAGATAGCTTCTCAGCTCTGACATCAGCTGCACCACCTTCTCCTGATTCTCCGCACCGCTTTTCTGGAACTCGTCGGTCTTGGTATAAGACTGAAGACGGCTCATCATTTCCTGCATCATCTGCTTCGACATTGCACCAATGCCACCAAAAAGCGCCTTCCAGTCTATATCTTTCGATATATTCTCAAAAGTCAACTGCCCTTGTATCTTCTGCAGTTCCTTTGTGTACTTCAATGCTGCGCCCTCGTTCTTTTCAGCACGTGCAGCACTTATCTTATCCTCGTACTCCTCGGTAATAAGCATTCGCTGCTGTTCGAGTGTGCCGTATTCCTTCAAGTAGTCTCGCATGGACTGCAAGCGTTCGCGTGTCAGCGCTGCGTTCGTCTTTGCGGCCTCGCTTGCCTGCTTCTTCAGGAACTCGCGTAGCATTGCGTTCTCCTGCTCGGTAAGATTTGACACGTTCAGGCTTTCTAACGTCCTGAACGTCCCTTCAAGCTGTGACGGGTCAATGGTGTCAAGGCTCTGCTGTATCTTCCTGATGGCAGCAATGGCAGGGTCGGGGTCGATGGTGTTGTAGAGCTCCTGTATTCTCTCTATCTTGTCCGTGGGAAGGTCTGTCAGCTGTTCGTGCAGCTTCTGTAGCTGTGCATCGGGCACGGGGATGTCTACGGCTATCACAAGTTTCTTCTCGTCAGCTTCGAGAATATTGTCTGCACCTTCAAGCGAATTGCCGATATAATCCTCCAGCTCCTTCTGTGAGAGCACCGTGCCGTCGGGTAGGATAGGGGTGACAAGGATCTCGTGGGACTTCCCGTACTTATCCATAACCTCGTAGGATGATGAGAACACGGTAGCGATACCGTCGCCTGCGTCCGTCCATCCTTTCCTGACAAGCTCTGCGGCATCTATCAGCGGACGGGCAAGCACATCGACGTTGCCGTTGCCGAACTGCTGCTGTAAGGCATCCATGATATCGCCCTTGCCGAACGTGCGGAGCATCTGCTTCTCTGCGTCCTGTACGGATTCGAGGGAGTTGCGCACAAGCCCCTGCCAGCCGCCCTTTCCCTCGGCTGTCAGCTCGAAGGGCGTGACGTTCTGCTTGCCCTTGTTGGCGGTCTCGTAGGCGGTCTTGCGGTCTTGGTAGATTTTCTTGTAGATGTCCTCTTCCTGCCGCTTGATGTCCTCTATGGTGCGCATGTGCTGTGCCTCCCGCTCAGCCCTCTCTCGCTCTGCGGCAGACTTTATCCCCGCAATCCTCGCATCCTCACGGGCACGCTCCGCGTCACCCTCCAGCTTCACCATCTCCTCGGTGTGCTTCTGAGCCTGCTGCTTCTCCTTGACCTGTGCGGCGGCACGCTGTTTGGCGAGCTCCGAACCTTTCTTCATCAGCTGCTCAACGTCCTTGTAACGCTGCTTCAGTTCCTCATACTCCTTCTGTGTGAGGTTAGAGAAATCTATAGTGCCATCATCGCTTTGTCCTTTGCCACTTAGAAAACGATTGTATTCGGCCATCCGTTTCTTCTGATCCTTTTCTGCTTCGGCTTTCCAATACTTCGTGGATGTAGGAGTGGAGCTGCCTGTTGAGCTGCTGTCGATATTTGACTGAGCCGTTTTTCCTTCTGTCTTTCCTCGCTCTGATATATCCGTGCCGTCAGTATTCTCACCTTTTTGTATTATGCCAGCCATTTCCAAGAGCTTCTTCACCCATCCGGAGACTTTGCCAGTGATGTTTACAAGAATGTTTGCGTCAAACGGATTCTTACAAATATCTAACAACTTTGTTTTGAGGTCATCGATGTATTGCAGCTGTTCCTGCTTGCGCTGAATCTCCAATTCAAGCGGACGGGCTTCGTTCTCGTCTTTAGCATCTTCTAACTTTTTGCTTAACTCGTCTATATCATCCTGTATTTTCTTCTTCGCATTGTCAATATCTTCCTCAACGCTTTGGGACGTTATTCCGTATGCTTCGGCTATCTCTTCTGCGCTGCGACCGCCTTCACCGCTCATTTCGGCAAACTCCTTCCGTGCTGCACCGAGACGATTCATAAACTCCTGTGCAAGGTCGTCTATTTTTTCGTAGTCCTTCCCTATCTTAACAAGAGCTTGGTCACCCAGCTGGATGTTTTCTATTTTTCGGTTTATTCGCACTACTACTTCCGTATCTCCTGCCTCTATGAGCTTCATAATGCTCTCGTATGAGTCAAGGTCTTTTATGGCCTTCTCCCACTTTACCCGTATCTCGGCCTTTCTACTGCCAGATGCTTTGTCCATCTGATTGCCGAGTTCTTCTACTTTTTCTTTTGCCTTTTGTATCTGCTCCTGAAATTGTGACTTATATTTGTTGGATATTTCAGAAACCTGTGAGTCAATTTCAGACTGATTCCTCTTGATTTCTTCTATTTTCCCACCTATTTTAGGCAACAAGCCATCTATTTCAAGAAGACGTAGCTGTATTGCACCAGCCTCCCCCGTTGGGTCTTGCTCTTTAAGAGATTCCCTTTCATTTTTAAGATTACGCAGTTCTTCTTCGTACTGCTTTAAGCTCTCAATATTTTCCTTTGTTTTGTTGTCGAGTGGTGTTATTTCAGAATACAAAGACTTAAGAACATCAGTAGCTGTGTTACTGACTTCTGGGGAAGAAAAACCGTTCTTGAATCCTGCAATAATCCCATTTTCTGCTCCTTCTATCAGTTTATCTTGTAACTCATTAGCCGCATCTGTCGCTTGACGGTCGAAGAAGTCGCTTAAATCTGTTGTACTGCCAATGTCATCTTTCAGAGACTTCGCCCATTCCTCGCCAAGATTGTGTTTCTCAGCCATAGCGTCAATTCGCCTATCTGCATCATGGAAGAAAGCGATTCCTGCATCCTTATATTTTTCCTGCAACTCTTGAACAGCCTCATAACGACGTTGCTCCCACGACTTCATCTCTTCTTCAGAACTACGGCTTATCAACGCTTCTATTCGTTCAGATGACATTCCTTTAAGTTCTTCCATCGAATAGTTTGCAAAGATTCCACGCAATTGTATAAGCTTTTTATAGGCTTCCGTCTGAGCTATCAAAGAAGCGGTATTGCTTTGAATAATGCTAATATTGCTCCGTATCTCACCTTCCTGGTTTTTCAATTGCTCTGCATATTCAGCTGCTGTATCGTTGAGTAGTTTCTGTGATTCCGCTGCCGTCAATTGACTATCATGGTAGGCGTAGCAAGCATAAGCTAAAGCACCCAATGCGGCCACGACAAGGGCGTATGGATGCGCCGCCATGACTGCTTGCAATCTTTGCTGTGCCAATGCCAATAGCTGTGTGGCCGAAGCATTCTTTGTCTTTTCAACCGTGTTAAGCCTTGTTCCTGCCGTGTTAGCAGCTTCCGATGCCGTCTCTGCTATCTTTGCGGCCATTTCACGCTTGGTTGCCAGTTCACTCGCTTTTATAGCAGCCGCGTTGAATGATTTCCAAGCAGCCGATGCTTTCTCTAATGCATTGTTGGCTATAAGTGCAGCACGATATATTCCGTATGCTACTACTACATCTTTTATGGTATTAATAATCTTCTGCCAGTTCTCCAGCAAATAGTCAAGTGCGGAATTGGCTTTTTCAGCCCCCCAGTCAAGTAGTTCATCACTGACAAAGTTTCCGCGACCTTCTGCCATTGCGCTCTGCAATTTGAGCCACTTCACAAAGACTCCTTCGAACTTCTGGCCGATTTCCTCGTACATTGCGGCGAGGTTATCCTCCAACTGTCCGGACTCTGCGCTAATGTTATCCATCATTGACAGCATGAGGTTGTGGAACATACCGCCCTCACCTGTTACCTTGTCGAGAACCTTGTTAAGCTGATCAAAGGAAATGGTAGTACCAGACACGGTTTCACCCATATCACGCAACACGTCCTTAATCATTACACCCTTCACAGCCCATTGTTGAATACCTCGTGCATCTACCACACCAGTAGCCTTGGCGCGGTTATAAGCATCGACAAGTTCCATCAGCGAGCCATGTGTGCCTGTTGCGACATTGGAAAGCTGGTCAAGACGCGGGATGATAGTATCGACGTTGTGACCATAGGAAATCATCTGCTGAGAGGCTTTTGCCAAGTCCGAGAACTCGGACATATTGTAGTAGGCATAATCCTTCAGCTTGGCGGTGAACTCAGCACCCTTTTCTGCACTGCCGAGGAATACCTTCATAGATGATTCGATGTCCTGAAAATATTCTCGCCACTCACGGGCTTTTTCAAAGAAGTCCTTTAGTTCGTTAAGCCCGAGCCCGATGCCTGCAATGGCTGCTACTTTTCCTACAAGCTCCTTTGCTTGGCTGGTTACGGCGTTTGCGATGTCCGGCCCGTCCGGTGATCCGCCTGCACCACTTTTGTTTATATCATTGCTCAGTTTCTGTACCTCGCTGACGGCATCCTTCCGCTCTGCCTTGAACTTGGAGAGACTATTTGAACATTCATCAAGCTGTTTCTGCAACCTGTCAACCTCTTCCCGTGCCTTAGTGATGGCTACGGGGTCTTGGGCTTCGGCAAGCTGCTGTTTGGCTTTCTTTAATGACTCTTCAAGTGCATCGTAACGCTGCTGGTTCAGCTCTACCGCTTTATTCATGTCATAGAGCTTTTCTAATGCGCTTTCCACTTTCTTTGCAAGGTCTGAACCAAGTACTTCTGCCGCATGGCGTGCCGCTTCATCCAACGCACGGAACTCCTCTTGATTCTTTGCCAGCTCTTCTTGTAGGCTGTTCAGCTTCGGCAAGTCTATGTCATTGTCGGGCATAGACTGAATCTGTGCTTTCAAGTCCTCTATCGTTCTCGCCAGTTCGTGATAACGGTTGAATACATCCTCACTGATAAATATTTTTGTGGCCGTTGACTCTGCCGTGTCCGCGAATCCCTTATATACATTATTAAGTTCTTCCACGGAGTGCTTCATCTGCTCGGTGCGGGCGTTTGACTCCGCAATCAGCGCGTCACAGGTTTGTACCTGTGCATTGCTGTCCTCCCAAGCCTTAGTCCAGTTGGCCACGGCCTCGCGACCACTTTCCAACAGGGCAATGTCTGCCTCGTCGTAGAATCCTTCTGCTGCACCGTTGTATTTCTTGCTTAGCCGTTCCTCATACGCTTCAAGCTTTGCCTTGTTACGGTTGATACCCTCGGCATTGATGTTGCGCTGCTGCTCTGCGGCTGCTTTCTGCTGTTCCAAAACGGTAAGGATGTCGGCTTCAAGTTTTAGACGCTGCTCTAATGCTGGTATGGCTGCTATGGTCGATGTGTTGCCAAGTGGGGCTTCTGTTGTCTTTATATCGTTAAGGATTGTGGATAGCTCGGTAGCAAACTTCTGAAACTTCGCTTTTGGGCGTTCCGTTGAATTTGCGAAATCGTCCATCGCTTTCTTAATCCTGTCACGGGCTGCATCAGCAGCATCGCCAGCGAGACCGATGTTTCCAACAAGCTTACTGAAAACATTGGCTATCGACTGTGCCCTGCGCTCGAAAACCTCAGTTTGGCCACCGTCTGCCATGCGCTTGAACACATTACCAATGTCACCGCCGGCCTTCTTAACGAAAGCAGACATCCTGTTGACAGCACCAGAAATGGCGTTGAATGACTTTACAATCGGGTCGTGATTTGATATAATATCAAATTTTATTCCTATCGGCATGGCTGTTATCCTAAAATATGCCGCAAATTTAGTAAAAACTATTTAGTAAATAAACGTTCTAACGCATATTAACTTTTTTTTTGCTTAAAGACAATTGGGGAAATGGAAAAGTTTTTATTTTTGCAAATAAAAAAAATGAAAATTCTAAAAGTTATCTCCGTATTGATTTTCTTGTGTAGCATTGCTTCTATTTGGTTCTTTGTTATGTTTTTGGGTACTATAGGGAAAAGCCGAGAAACCAACGATTTCCTTTACTTCGCAGTTTCCCTTGTAGCAACGATTCATTTGTGTGTGTGCTACTATGTCACAATGGCTTGTCTCATTTACATCGACAAGAATAAAGAGCATTCACTTTCAAAAATCAAAATTGAAGAGTAACTATGGATCTCAACGCTCACACTTGGCGGCTCTTCAAGGAGCACCCGGACGGACAGGCGGTGATAAAGCTGAAAACGATGAGAATTGGCAGAAATGGCGCTCTTTAATAGCTTTCCCTTGTATAAAAGTATTGGGTAACTAAGCATTATGCAGACGAACCGATGGTTGATATTTGACCCTTACGCCGCGAGCCACAGCCCGCTATCCATAACGGATGAAGGCCGAAAGATGATGCAAAGGCTTGGCGTGGCAGGAAACCTTGCACCGCCCCCTTTTGTGTAAAAGCTGCCAACAACCTGTCTGTCAGCCGCCATCGCCCGCAATACAGGCTCGTTTCGTTTTATGGGGTCTGTTTTGCTTCTGTCGGCCTTTCGGCATTCGGTTGAACAACTATGCCACCGCAAGTGTTTCTCGCCGACGTGCGGCCTCATTTTCGCATAGACACCTCGCAGTAGTAGTCGCACCCGTCCTTGGCGCGTATCTTCATAATGAAGCCTTTTGCAGAAGGGGTCTCAAAGATGTCGTGTACCTCCCAGCCCTGCTCCACCTGTAAGTCCTTCACCTTGTCAATCATCGCCCTGAAAGCCTGTTCGTTTGTCAGAGGCAGGCTCTCGTATTTCTTCGGACTTACCCGTGCGCTGAAAATGATATTCTTGATTACTAACTGTGCCATATCCGTACCTCCTGTTTCTATTTATTGATATATGCTTCGTAACCTCTGTGGCTTGACGTGTGACGGATGTCAAACAAGGTAGCCTTTGCGAATGCGATACTGTTCTGTCTCTTCATACTCATTGTGCCGCTTACCTTATCGCGGTCGGGTTCTAAGGGTTTTGTTGGTACAAAGATACAAAAAGGACGGCAATGGTGCAAGTATTTTATCTCTCTTTAGCTTAACCCACCGACCTTTAGCTTTAGTTAGCGAAAATCGGGCTGGCACGGCACTAACAATGCAATAAGACATACCGGCCAGCCCGCTTACAATGAACTAAAGAAAGAAAAGAATCAAGTTTCGTTCGTACCCGTCATCCACTTGCCGTTCTTCTTCAGCCTGCGGACGCGGTTATAGACGCTGTTGGCATCCGCACACTTCAGCCGCCTTGCGATATACTCTGCCGTGTAGGTTCCCCAAAGCTTCATCAGCACGGCATCCTCCTCCGCAGTCCACTTATGGATGCGGTGGAGGTTCATGGCCGCGCAATGGTTCCGCACGGCCTCGTATGACCGTCCGAGAGCCAAGGCGATATCACCGATGCTCATATCCGAGAAGTGCTCCTTGATGTAGGCCTTCTCAGCCTTTGTTATTCCGTCAGTCCATCCCATAGGCTAAAACTTCTTGTGGTTAAGCAGCTCGTCCTTTGTCATCACGTCCTCCCACGGGAAGAAGCGCATGCCGTCCTTGGTGTACGGTGTGCGTCCGAAGTGGCCGTAGGCGGCTGTCGGCTCGTAGATGGGATTCTTCAGGTGAAGCATCTGCTCGATGCCCCACGGCGTGAGGTCGAAGTGTTCCTTGATGAACTGTGCCGTATACTCGTCCTTCCATCCGTGCGACCACGTCCCGAAGGTGTCAACGCAGATGCTCACAGGCTCTGCCACACCGATAGCGTAGGCCAGCTGAATCTGCATCTTCTCAGCGATTCCGTTGGCCACGAAGTTCTTTGCCAGATAGCGGGCTGCATTGGCAGCGGAACGGTCTACCTTAGACGAGTCCTTGCCCGAAAAGGCGCCGCCACCGTGAGCAGCATGTCCCCCGTAGGTGTCAACGATAATCTTCCTTCCCGTCAGTCCCGTGTCACCTGCTGGCCCGCCGATGACGAACTTTCCCGTCGGATTGACGTGGTAGGTGATGTTGTCGTTGAACAGCTTCAGCACCCGCCCGTCGGTAATCTTCGCCTTGACATAGGGGATGAGCGTGTTGATGACATCATGCCGTATCTGTTCCTGCATGGCCTTGTCGGAGCCGAAATCGTCATGCTGTGTGCTCACTACGATGGTGTCAATGCGTGACGGCTTGCCCGTCACGTCATACTCCACCGTCACCTGACTCTTCGCATCGGGACGCAGGTAGCGCATCAGCATGCCTTCCCTGCGAATCTCCGCAAGTGCCTGTACTATCCTTGTGGCAAGGTAGTGCTCCACGGGCATGAAGGTGTCCGTCTCGTTGGTGGCATAGCCGAACATCAAGCCCTGGTCACCAGCCCCCTGCAAGCGTCCAAGGTCGGAGGTCGTTCCACGGTCAATGTCGGGCGACTGCTCGTGTATGGCGGTGAGTATTCCGCAGCTGTCTGCCTCGAAGCCGTACTCAGGCTTGGTGTAGCCTATCCTGCGGATGGTGTTCCTTACTACGGTGGGCACGTCGACGTATGCCGTCGAGCTGACCTCTCCAGCCACAATCACCTGACCCGTCGTCACCAACGTCTCTACTGCCACATGCGCCTCCCTGTCCTGAATGAGGAACGCATCAAGGATGGCATCGGAGCACGCATCACAGCACTTGTCTGGATGCCCCTCGCTAACGCTTTCTGATGTAAATAGTTTCTTCATACTTTTTGTGTTTTTGTAATCTATTCTTTAATAAAGTCGATATATTCAACTGTTATCCTGTCGGCATCAACATCCTCGCGGAGCAGCTTGTGCAGCTTGGCAGGCGGAAACGCAGACTTCCATCGGAGAGGACAGAACACGGTGTAGTTTGCCCCTTTCTCCGTAAGGTCATCAAGGCGGTACGGAAAACCGTAGTTCGACACGAAACCGCTTGTTTCCTGCTTGAACCTTTTCAGCTCATCGGGATTGTTGATGTTAATCTTTCTCATATACTTTGAGCTTGCTCCGCTTCTTGGTTTCCATGATATACATTCCTTCGGTGGCCTCCAATGCAAGACCTTTTTCAATGAGACCACGATAGTCAAAATAATGAGCATTAAGCCAATCAAAAATTTCGATTGATGAAATTAGCTCGTCATACCAAATCGTCCTTGTTTCTGTACTGCAAACCCCATCGTCAAATATAACGTCAATATAATCACTTGTAACTTTTACAGATAAAATATCTTTAATATTATGTAAAATAGCAATCTCCTTTGCCTCTTCTTCAGTCATACTTGACATTTGGCGGAGATATGGTTTAACTTCGCTCAAATAAACTTGTATAGAAAGATAGTCTTCTCTGTCAGTCCAAAAGTCCAACAAAATACCATCTAATTCATCTACTTCAATTCTGCTTAATTCTCTTGGAGTGTTTGTGTCATCGCCATTAATGTGACAAAGAACTTTATAAGGCAATCTTGCACAAAGGTCTTTTAATTTTAGTTTTTTATATTCTTGTGTCATATTATTCTCCTTTCTGTACTTTAAGCCCAAGTTCAAAGAAATGCTTGGCAAAATTAATCATTTCATCTTTAGTCATTGTTGCACTTTCAAGACAATCTATAGTAATCTTTGAAGAAAGATTCCAATATTCGTGAAGCATAAAATCCAAATCCACATCTTTCACTTCAAGGGTGTTATCAAGAATTTCTAATACATCACGGTGAGCAACAGCCTTAGCATACCAATAGTCACCGTCAGTAATTTTAGCCCTTTTAACGCATTCATTATAACACTTCTCTATCTCCTTTACTAAAACGGATTTTTTGATATATTCTTCCATAACTAGGTATCTTTTAAAAATGTTACTATTACCCAAGCACTACAAATAATAAATACACACGCTGTAATACACTCTGTTATTGTCATACCTTACTCTCCTTTCAAAAAGTTTTTAAAGTCCTCAATTTTATTATCTATCCCTGGTGCAAGAAAATGATTTGTAACATATTTTATAGCCTTCTCAATAAAGGCATCTGTTCTGGTGTATTCAATATCGTGGTCATCAATCCTTTTAGTGTTAATAGGAGACCCATCAAAATCTACATAATCAGGAAATGTGGAATCTACTACATAAATCTTCTCAGGTGCTTCGTTTGCTTTCATACTTTGTCAAATTTTCTAATAAACCAATACAAATCCTTTAATTTATCTTGAAACTCCTCTCTATCTTCATCGGAAATCAAGTTACAAAGTTGAGCATAACATTCCTCTTCTATATCATTAAGATGGGTAGGGGAGGTAATGTCATTACTATGTTTCCAAAAGTCTTGTTGACTATGAATAACATCACACAAATATTGTTGGATTTTGTTTGCTTTCATAACTTTATTAATTTCTTCAATTGATCTAACAATCCTTCTAACTCTTCTGTATAATAGACATAGGGTACACTATTTATTGCCCATTTTAAAGCAGCTATCTGTTCATCACTCGGCTTCCAAGTGTATCTGTCTTTGATTGATTTGAGCCAAGAAAGAAACCTATCATAAGTCGCAAGGTCATAATCTGGAGCATTATTTTTGTTTGCCTCAATCTCGTCAATTATTCCTTGAAGATTTTTCTCATCCTCTTCACTCCAAGCAGGCTTCTGTGGTACGAGTTCCCATAAACATTCTTCATCAAAATCACAGATAAACAAGTCTTCTGACCAATATCCTTTTTCGTCAATTTTTGTAATAGTCAGAGATTTTTCATTGGCAGTTTTTATTTCATCGCCTTCCCTAAATTTTGGAATAATAATGATAGGCTTCTGTTCAACAAGTTCTAACTTATCTTGAGTTGAGATAGGAAGTTTTGCATAACCACAGATATACTCAGTATCTGTGATTTCAGTTATAGTCCCACTACACTTATGATTTTTATAACGAACCTTATCACCAATATGAAAAATAGGAGTAACAATCTTCTTCAATTCTTTCTTCTTAAAGTCAAAGGTATATCCAGCATCAGCTATTACCTTTTCAAGTTTGTCACGCTGTTCTTTGGTTGCAGGATGATAATCATTGTCTTTATCTGGTTCACCAAAGGGTACAAGTTTAAGCATATTTTCCTCGATGGCTTGTACTATACCATCTTTGATTCCCATAAAGATAAATGTACAACCATTATGCACAAGCACATCGCCATTCTTTGCGTCTTTGGTAATGTCCCATAAACGAGCACTATAAGAAGAGAAAGGAATACCTTGTTCGGTATCTAACAGATAGGCATCGTTGGTAATTTCGACTATTCTGCCCATACAGTAATCATTTACTATAAAGTCACCAATCTTAAACTTTGGTTCAACCTTATCTGTAGACTTCTGTTTATATTGCTTTTCAAGCCAAGATAAAATATCCTTTACTTTCATTGAGAACTTTTCTGTTCCCCATGTTGCTTCTTCATTGTCATCATAATAGAATTTCATTCCATTTATTAGACATTTTATTACATCATTACTCTCAGAATTACATTGTGAATGTTGCATATTGCAGTTATTCCAGCCATCATAATAACCCTTACAGTACTCTTCAGAACATCCTGATAAATCTACTTCATGATGACAAAAATTAGGCTTCTGCTCACCATGCTTTTCAAGTTTCTTCTTTATATAAGTATATATCCTATCCCAATCACCACTAACTAAGGCATTTTCAATATCCTCACATTCCATGTTGGAAAGACACATATTACCTTCTGCTGAGTTATAATCTATCCAAGTGATAAGATGTGTAGCAGCCCCCATTAGAACACCTCGTGCAAACTCATCCCTATTGATAGTTTCATTTGTATCACCTTGCTTTTCAAGCCAAGCAAGAATATTATTGGTTGGTATTCCATAGAATGTCTTAACACCACATGCTTCTTGTACTTTGTATTTTTTGAAATAACCAATCAATACTTCCCTTATCCTCTCATCCTCATTGAGTTCGGGGAGTATTTTTCTAACGTCATCAGCAAAGATTGTTCCGCTTTCCTTGACAGTATTCAAGTTAAGTATCACGGCAAATTTTTCAATGACCTCGTCATAGGCTTTTGCTTTTTCTTCTATTGTCATAGTTATTTGTTTTTAAGTTCTTGTAAAATATTCCATAATGTATTTGCTATTGAAACAAGAGAGCATGCTATAAATATTAAACATGCCACTATGATTACTAACATAATTGTACTCATATCACAACATTTTAAGTTCATGTAACTTTTCTATTATAGCCACACAAGCATCAACTGGATTGTCTTTAACTTCATATATTGTCTCGCCATCATATTGTACCATTGCATTCCATCTTCCATCCCTTAATATATTCAGACTAATTGGTAAAACATCAAGCAATGCTGCAAGGCTCCAACATGGTAATTCTGCATCATATTCATTGGCAGAGAAGTTGGGATTTTTTACGAGAAAATCCTTTGGGTACGGAATTTCATCGTAACCTCCATCATACATTCTATCAGAATAATCATAAGGTGCTATATAACCATATCTCATATCAGCAGTATTTACATCAAGTCCAAGTTCAATTAGTTTCTTGGATTGTTTTATCGAAGTACAAATCTTACTCATACCCTTTTATGTCTAAATTTTGATGCAAAGATACGAATTAAATGTTATGTGTGCAAATTTTATCAGAAGATTATTGCATATTTAGCATATTTTTGTATCTTTGCAGCAAAAATGGTATTTGATTACTAAATATACATCAGGATGGCATTATGATTGACATTGACGAGATTCTTTCCAACACCAACCCTTCGGAAGTAATCACGCAGCTGAAGCGACGCACGACGCTCGCCCCCAACTGGCCGCTGCTTGTGAAAGACTACGAACCAAAACTACACAAGATTTACAAGGACACGCAGGGACGCAAGGACAAAATCCACGAGGACGGAACGCGCGACCTTGCCGCACGTCTTGCCGTCGGGCTTGAGCAGCTGCTGACGAAGCGCATGACGGAGTTTACCTTCGCCATTCCCGTAAAGCGCACCTACACTGGCACCGAGACAAATGAGCGGAAGGCCATCGCCAAGGCCATAGAGCGCATCTACGCCGTGGCGCACATCGACAGCGAGAACAAACGGCGCGGGCTAAACTACTTTGCAGGCTGCGAGGCGCTGACAATATGGTACACCAAGCGAGAGCGGCACAACCTTTACGGCTTCCCCTGTGACTTCAAGCTGAAATGCAAGACATTCTCCCCGATGGATGACACGAAGCTCTACCCACTGATTGACGAGTACGGGGAAATGTACGCCATGAGCTTTGAGTACCGCAAGCGGGTGAAGGACGAGTGGGTGACGTTCTTTGAGACCTACACCAAAGACCGCCACTACGTCTGGCGCAACGGTGAAAAGGCCGAGTGGGAGGAGGTGCTTGACGGTGAGCAGTTCGACATCGGGAAGATTCCCGCCGTATATATCTACCGTCCGCGTCCCATCTGGGACGGCCTGTGCCGTCTGCGCGAGGACATAGAGTACACCATCAGCCGCAACAGCGACGTGCTTGCCTACAACTGCGCCCCCATCCTGAAGGTGGCTGGCTCCATCGTCGGTGAGGAAAACAAGGGCGAGACGCGGCGCGTCTACCGTGTCATGGAGGGCGGCGATGTAAGCTACGTGTCGTGGGCACAGAGCATTGCGGCCTTGGAATACCACATTAGGACGCTGCTGAACCTCTTCTTCATGCAGGCACAGATTCCCGACATCAGCTTCGAGAATATCCGCAACCTCGGCAATATCGGCTACGATGCAAGAAAGATGCTGTTCACCGATGCACACATGAAGGTTGGCGACGAAAGCGGTGCGTGGATAGAGTTCCTTGAGCGTGAGGGCAACGTCATCAAGGCTTTCTTGAAGAAGCTCAACCTGAATTTCCGCGAGGAGGACATCGATGCCGTGCAGATAGAGCACACCATCACGCCGTTCATTCAGGAGGATGATATGCTGAACATCAACAAGTGGAAAACTGCGGGCGGTGACGTGCCGCTCGTCAGTCCCTTGGAGGCTATCAGCAACGCTGGCCTTTCGGACAACCCCGAAAAGACCTACGCCGACATCCTTTCCTATCAGATGATGCAGGCAGCGGCAAAGAACCCGCAGCCCGAAGGAGGCGGTGGCGAGGGAAGCGGTGAAGGTGTGGCAGAATAAAAACGGGGAGTGGCTAATGGTCGCTCCCCGTTCCTATTACGCTTCGTTTATAAGCACATTTCAGACACCATTTCCATTTCTGCAAGCTCCGAACGCAGCACCTTGACCTTTGCAAGCAGCGTCCTGTATAACTGCTCATGCTTCAGCAGGTCAGCCCAGCGGGTCTCGTTCTTCGGGTCTTTGCGCTGAACAAAGGAAATGAGGTTTGCAAGGTGGCTGTCTTCCAGCCTGTAGATTGGTATGTGCTGCCCGTCCTTTGTCACCCAGTCGGGGTATTTATAGCGGTTCTTCTCATACGACCTCATCCATTCTTCGTACTCATCTATAGACCACGCCACGGGAACCTTGTGGTCGTAGAACCTGCCAATCTCTTCGTCAATGAAGCTCATAGTCTTACCTTTGTAGAATACTTGCTGCCTTTCTTATGGTCTCAATCTCCGAAGGGGAATAGTTACGACACTCGCCGTACTCTTCTTCAAAGAGGTACGACACAATCTTGCTTGACAGCTTGTTGCCTTGCGGACACCTTGCGTTTTTGGTGCTGATTCTGATGCCCATAGGTCATCCCTCCTTCTGTTCTTTAAGCTCCCCCAGATACTCGTTGAGTGCCTTCGCCTCACCGTCAGCCCAGATATGACCCATCCAGCCCTCGGCCTCCCTTGTGTAGCTCTCGTAGCAGTCCACTTCAATGTCCGAGTCCTCAAAGGCTTCGTCAAGTTCGTCTGACATTTCTTCGTAGATGTCATCAATGTTGTTTCTCACTATTTCAGCAGCCTCCTTGGGAGTGTCTGCCTCCACATACACCGTTGCGTACTTGGCGATTGTCACCGCCACGATACTGTTTGTTCTCTTGCTCATAGTCTTATAATTCTCTTAAATCCAATTATATCATGTTCATGCGCTCCTCGTATATTCTATCCACGTCCATCTCCCACGACAGCCCCATACGCTCAAGCATGTCCTCAAGTTCTGGCAGCGTCTTCTTACCGAAATTGCGGATATTAAGCACATCCTTTCTTTTGAGCCTGCACAGGTCGCCAACGGTCTTGATACCTTCAGCTTTCATGCAGTTCAATGCGCGGACGCTCAGTCCACAGTCCGTCAGCTGCAAGGAAAGGTTTCTGCATATCTCGTCGTGCTCCTCCATGTACTTCTTGCAGTCCTCATAGGTCTTTTTGCACCCGTCCTCGTCTGCTTTCTCGTACTTGGCAAGGCGTACTTTCTGCACGTTGATGACCTGCTTCAATACTTCGTTGTCGGCATACAGCCTTCGCATTTCGGCAAAGATCTCCTCTATCTTCGTCAGCCGCTGGCTCTTGCGGATGGCTTTCTCCACGAGCATACGGACACGGTCGCGGGTCAGACCGTATTTTTCTCCGATTGCCTCAAGGGTCATGCCGTTGAGAAAATCGGTCAGTGTCTCTGCCTCTCGGTCGTTCAGCTCTCCGTAGAGTTGCAGCATGCGTACCATTATGCGGAAGAAGTCGCTGCGTATGGCTGCACCCGTCATCAGGTTCAGGTAACGCCGCTGCATCTTCTCCTCGTAGCGCTGCTGCTCCCTCTGCCTGTACTCTTCGCAGACCTCGTCACGCAGCCTTTCGAGCCGCTGCTGTGCGGCATTGATTTCTTCTGCCGTATCTTGCAGGGCATTGACGGTGTCTTCGTCAATATACCTTGCCCTGCCAACCGTCCTGAACTCGATGTAGCCTTTCTCCATCCAGTTACGCAGCGATTGTGCCGTCATGCCGAACCGCTGTGCCGTCTCTATTATACTTAGTAACTTGCCCATTTCTGTTGCGTCATTTTGCCCTTTGCTTTGCCCGTGTCCGCTTTTCATGCCGTCGGTGGCACAGTTGGCCGTCTACGTTGCAGAAGCCTCTCCTGCGGCCTCGGTAAGCCTGAAAGCCCAATATCCCTGTTACCGTTTTGTCTTAAATGTTATGCAGCCTCACCGTACTTTGAGAAGGTGATGTCAACGAAGCCGAAGTCATCGCAGTAGAAGGTCGTGCCGTCGATGATGACTATGTCGCTCACCGAAAGGCTGTGACCTTTGTAGCCTTCGGGCTTGCGCCCTTGCAGCTTCATATACACGTCCTCTGCATCCTCTATATCAAGACTACCCGACCAGACGAGGCTGTACTCTTCAAGGCTTATCTCCAGCCCCATGTCTTTCAAGAGGTCTATCGGTGCGAACATTTTGTAGCGTGTGCTGGTGTTCTGCTCGTTCAGCTGCAGTACTGTTACCTGCTTCATACTCTTGGTGGCCTGTTGTGCGCCCGGCCTTGGTGTCTAAGGGGGTTTCGTTTTCGTTGATGCAAAGGTACGAAAAATGTTTTTAACGTGCAAATTACTTAGCTTTAGTTAGCTACTGGCGGGCGACTTTAGCTTTGGTTAGCTTCGTCAGCCGAACAAGTCCATCTGTATCGCCGACACGTTGCGCTTCTTTGGCGGGGCAGGGGTGTAATCCTTTTCATATACCCATTTATATCCCCTTGCGTGCTTTATCTTTCCGTTACAGCAACTTATAATCATAGGACGCGGAGCTTTAATACTTTCAGCTGCATATTTAGATGACGGATATGTTGCTATATAGTTTCCATCCATATCCAGCTGCACAACGTTATAAGCCTTTTCTGTAAACTTGGCACTACGGGACGCAGCTGAGTCAGCTATCTTCTTCTTTATCCTTTCCTTTGCTACTGCATAAAGAGCATCGTCTTTATACCTCCAAAAGAAACCATAAGCCTTCCTTCTATTACCAATACAACAGTCACATATATGCCCTGCATCTGCATTTATCGCTTCTGCTGCTATGTGCATAGAGGCGTATTCCGCTATAAACTCCCCGTTGAGCGTAAATTGCAATACGGCCATATTCTGCTTCTCTTTTATCCTTTGGATTCTTGTCCCGTAATTGCAGTTGTATTTATGTGTACACCATTCAAGATTCTCTACACAATTATTCATAGGGTTCTCGTCTAAGTGATTTATTTCCTCTCCATCTTGTGGTGGACGTATAAATGCTGTTGCAACCAAACGTGCAGGAATATATCTCCTCGCTTTACCATTCTTGCTTAATTCCACTACAATGCGGTCATTGCTTTGCCTATGGTCTATTCTTTGTTTCACCATCTTTCCACCAAACATCTGACCGTGAACCATTCTTGGTATTGACCAAATATTACCTTTGTTACTTATTTTATATATTCCCTCGTAACCTTCAATATCTTTCCAAATTTCTTCCATATCAAAATAAACTTAGTTGTAGTGTTTGCTGGATTGGTTTCTTGTTTGTAGGTGTAATAAAGATATTTTTGAAAATGTAATACAAGGGCGAAATTGTGATGCTGTTGCCTGCAAGACGGTACTGCGCACTTTTGGAAATACCACAGTTCTCTATCGTATCGATATCCTTTTCAGAAACTCCTTGAAGTCTGAAAACCTCTCTTGTTGTAAGCTTACGAATCCTCATGCTTAAAGGACAGATGTCCGCAAGAAAGCGCAGCAGCTCCCCGCGTGACCACGATCCCCTGTTTTCCACGGTGAAGAGAACACCCGTAACAATACCGTAGGCTGCACCGCTCTTGATGCCCCACGACCGTATGATGTCCGCGAGCTGCCGCCGTGCCTCCGGGGAGAACTCAGCTTCCGTGGTGTCGGTGAAAGCCTCCTGTACACCGTCTGGCATTGCCGTGCCACGGGGATACACGAACCTCGGACAGTCCAGCCGGAGGGCTATGGGGAACGCCACTTTGAACAGCTTCAGTGCCTCGTTGTCAACTTTGTCCTGTCCGTACTTCCTTCTCAGCGCACGGTAGACGATGCGCACCTGTCTGTGAAAATCATTCTGTCTCATGCTATTTATTCCGTTTCAAAAGTCAAAAATACCTTTATATGTCCTGCGGTCGTTACGGTCGGGCTTTCGTTCCTTGGATTGGTTATCTGCCACTCTGCAACACCGCGCTTATCAAATGTGTCGCCCTGAAAGCATCTGATGTCACCGTTGGGCATCCGCTTGAACCGTATGTTGTCGCTCCTTCTGCTCATTCCGTAAAATATATCTCCGCTATCATACAATCTTTTGTTGCGAATGTTGTAATAGTCTGCGCTATCCTTCCAAGCAGTACGCCGTACTTGCCCTTGGAGAACGTAGCCCCGTGGTCGCCGTGCCTGTGCCTGCGCCGCTTCTCTTCCTGCGTCCTGTCACGCCCTACTGCCCTTGCGTCATGCGGTTTCATAGGTCATCATCACTTTAGGTTCGACACCGCTGTGTGCTCCGCATCCGAGGCACGGGCAAACGCCACTTACATTCAGCACCGTTCCGTTCTGACGGCTGGCATACACATAGCCTTCCACGAGTATCTTGTCATTCTGTCTCATACACCACCATCGCCCCCGTTGCGCCCCAGTCGTTCTGATGCAGGTAGTTCGCCACGGACATTTTATACATATTTGCCTTGATGGTTCTGCACGTCCCGTCCGCTTCGGGGTTACACCCGCGTTTCCAGCTATTCCTACTCTGTCTCATATACAATCGCACAACACATTTTTGGAAAATGGGCAACCGTCAGCATATTCGCCACTCCGATAAGTCCTCCGTAGCTTGCCGTGATGGTCGGTGCAACGCCATCGGCTGTTGTGGGCAGTCCACGCTTCCGATATGGGGGTGGGAGTTTATTCGGTCTCATATATAGTCATTACGCTTGTGGCGGCACTCGGAGTATCGCCTTGCAGGTCGTAGAATCCCCATCCGCTGCGCTCGTAGCTGCACTTGATAGTCCTCGCACAGCCGTTTGGCGCGTTAAAAGCCTCACTCCGTCTCATATATGAGCAAGCATTTGGGGCAGTTTCCGTGCCCTGCGGTATGGCAGGGAGAGACACCGTTAACATACACAACCACGCCGTCCTGACTACTGCTGATACTGCCAGCATAGAGCACATTGTCGCTAATCCTCCCATTCATCATCATCCCATAAAGAGCCTTGCATGGCATCGGCAGAATCCTTGTTCCCGTCCTCCTCCATGCTCTTTTCAGCAAACCGACTAAGCATGGTATCACTTAAAAAATAACTCTCATCAACATCGTCTTCCAGCACATCGGCAAGGCATTTCTCCAACTTGAACGGAAGCGGGAACTCGTAGCCTTGGTCAACATCACGTCTGATGCTCACAACAAAGACCCGATCACGGTGCTGCGGCACTCCATACTGGGATGAATCGAGCACCTGCCAGTAGTTGTCGTAGCCGTAGCTTTCCAATATACGTAACCACTCCTGGAAGTCCTTGTAGAATTTCTGCTGGGTCAAAGCCTTTACATTCTCTAAAAGCAAGTACGATGGCCGCTTCTCTGCTATGGCCTTCTCACATTCCCATAACAATGAGCTGCGAGTCCCAGAGCCGCGTTTCAGACCAGCCTGTACGCCCGCCGCCGAAATATCAGTACAAGGAAAGGAATATGTGAACACGTCAAAGTCGGGCACCTCGCTCCATGATATTTTGCTTATATCTCCAAACTGCTTGTCTTTCGCATTGGGAAAGAGGGCATCGTGAGCTGTGTTTGCAGCATCGTCTATCTCACTCCAGCCGACCAGTTCGTAATCGAAATCGGGAAAGTTTTCTCGCAGCCTGTTCATCGAGAGGCACTGACTGTCATACCCAGAGAATGCGGTAAAGACTTTAAGCGGATTGTCCTTGTTGTATTCCATCATCGTTACTCCCCTGACTTCTCCTCAAACTCCTTCACCAACCTGTCGTAGCTTTCCCGTGCCTTCTTCTCGGCAAAGTCGAGGTTGGTGTCATAGGTGATGGAGCGCAGTCCGCTCTCGTTGCCGTCCTCGCTGCGCCTTCCGTGGATGTTCACCGTGACGGAGGCGGTGTAGATGGGCTTGCCTTCCGCGTCCTTGTTCTCATTCGACTTCAGCCAGTCAAAAACCTCAAGTGCATCCTCGCACTTGGCGATACGGTCGAGCAGACCCTTGTTCCCCTCGTCCTTACCAAACTTCCTTGCTCTTTTAAATTCCTGATATTTCATACTGTTATAATTGTTTCTATTTGTTGTTTAATTCCGTTCCAATCCCTTCGCTGTGTCAGGCATGCGCTCTTTATCATGGCATGCAGCGAACGGAGGTCGTTCTCGTCCATATAGTTCAGACAGAACGCTTTATTCTCCAAATTCAGCAAATGTTGTATGACCATCGTTTTATCGTATTAGTTTGTTCACTTCCTTCTTCACCTTGTCAACATACCCCTCTGTCATTTCGATGAAGTTCACGCATCGCTTCTTTGAGAGGGCGTAAATGAGCAGCGGGTTGTGCACCACGGCGATAATCTGCGTGTGCGGCTTGTGGAAGGACAAGATGGCCTTTATATGCCCAATGTTCTCAAGCGACAGGTTCCTGTCAGGCTCGTCCATGAGGACTGTCCACTCGTCATCGCACGTCACGCGGTGCTTCTCCGTATAGTCAAAGTAAGGTGCTGCCCATCCTCCCCTGAACTGCCCGTAGTCAAAGGTCAGCCCGGCATCCTTGCTGAACATATACTGGAACAGCGAGTTCAGTGCAATCACCACTCCCTCGCCTGTGGAAGAAGACTTCTGGCCGACAAGAGCCGCGAAGTCATGTCGGCTCATCATTGCCTCTTCACCGACGCGCTCCCCGCTGTGGCAGAGCCTGAAAGTGTTCTTCGTGTAGTCGGCATAGGCATCCACACCGTCGGGAACTTTGTCGCCAAATCCCATGACTCGGCTGACATTGCTGTTGTAGGTTCCGCGCTCGCACCTGCTGTACCCCACCATGAGATAATCCTCCATAAGCCTCAGGAGCGTTGTCTTTCCGCTTCCGTTCTCGCCGACGATGACGTTCACACCGGGCTTGAAGCAGTATTCCTTCCCGTTGGCGAAGCTCTTCAGCTCGGACAAGTACCCGACAGGCGAACGCCTGTTGTCCCTTATGGCCACCTTTGTTATCATTGTCTATAAAACGTGCGCACCCTCGAAAGTACTGCTACTACTCCGAAGGTGCGCCACTTAACCTTATTCTTTATTTTCTCTTATGGCAACGGGTAGCAGCCGTTTGTCTTGTTCGTGGGTGCAAAATTACATAGAAATATTTAAAGACAAAACATTATATATGCTAAATATGCAAAAGAGATTATTAAAATAGTTTAAATAACAAATATATATGCTTATCATATCAAATATATTGCATACCTTTGCATCTGCAAACGTGTGGTGGCGAATGCGTCATTGTAGACTTTTAGCTCGGATGAGTTTCAAGTATATACGTAAGAAAAACCGCAAGAGACCACCACCTCTTGTGGTTTTTGTTGTTTATGAAGAATATAAGACGGAGGATAATAAATGACATTGAAGGCAGTCCGCTCAAACAGAGGGCGGTGGCCTTTGCATTGCTCTTGAAGGAACTGACCAAGGACTCCTCCGTTATCCACAACTACACCGTGAACAAAGTTTGTCAGATGACAAGGGTTGAGTGCCAAAAGAACAAGAAGAACAGACGTGGCTTTACCATGATGCATGCCAAGACTGTCAGCAAGTACGTTGACGTGCTGATAAAGATGGGGCTGGTTTATATCGACGGTAAGGGAAACCTGTTCCTAAAGAAAATGGCCTCCGACAACAAGCACAGGAATCTCAACATATCCAAGTTCATGATTGACAAGACCAAGAATATCTACAACCAGATAAGAGACCTCATATTCCTGCTCGTACAGGCACAAAAGGACTTCATCAATAGTCTCCTTCGACTGCGCAAAGAGCCGACACCAGATGTCGACTTGAAAAAGGTGCGCAGGCTCTGCAAGAAGTGCTGCGATGACCCTAATGCCGAATACAAGGAATATGGGGTCTCTTACCGTCGTATAGCAAGGTCGGTGGGCTGCTGTGCAAGGACAGCGGTGAACGTCGTGAACGATGCCATAAAACGGAACTGGTGTACCAAGACCAACAACTGTGAACGTATACCCATCCAAGGTGCCAACTTTGATGAGCTGCCAGGGTTCACTTTCCTCAGTAGGGGCTATGGATACATCATCCGTTCCAACACGTACACTCTTGCCCGTGCGTGGTCGAGTGCGCTGGTTGCGGATGCTTCGCGGGTGTGCGCTAAGAGGTATGGTATTTTATAATTACGGAAAAAAGTGAAGGTGAAAAATGGAGGTAGGTGATGAGTTTGAATACAACGGCAAAAGGTACGTTGTAGAAAAGGAAAAATCAGAATTTTCCTGTGACGGATGTGTTATAGGTGTAATATTGTCAAAAGGCCAGCATGGTTGCGGAGCGAGGAGTACAGATAAGATATTCGGTAGTTGCAAGCACGACCATGTTATTTTCAAATACAAGAAAGCATAGGCACATGGAAATACGCTTCATAGACGGCTGTACGGCCAAGGTTGTCGAGGTTGACGGCGTGGAGTACGACAACAGCGACAAGGAGCGCGACACGGCCATCAGAAAGGCTCTGGCGGGCTTTGTGACAACACAGTACGACATCATACCGCTGCTCGCGTTTATCGCGGAGCACTACGGGTATGCAGAAGACCCCGTGAAGTGTCAGCAGTGCGGGGAATGGATAGAGGAATATCAAATAGACATTTGAATAACATGAGCAACAACGAGAAGAAACTTGAGCGCATCACAGCGCTATTGGAAGAGATGGGGCTTGGCTACAAGCGTAACCACCACAGCAGGTTTAATGACGTGGACATCGACATCTACGTGCCGAAGTACCGCATCGCCGTGTTCGACGGACAGACACAGGAGAAGTTCGACAAGGTGAAAGGAAAGTACGCACCCCTGTTCGTCAGGGATGAGGAGACGGAGGACTTCGTCATTGAGAAGATGGTCAACCTCCTTGGCCAGCGTGAGAAGAAGCTGCAACGGCTTCTGGAGAACTTGGAGAAGCGCAAGGCCAACCTCATCTACGCCGAGGAGTGCGAGCGCAGGCATCAGGAGAGGCTTGCAAGGCGTGAGGCTGCACAGGCGGCACAGGCCGAGCGCAGGCGCATCAGGGAGGAGAAGGCCGCTGCCAAGGCAAAGGCTGAACGACCGAAGAGAAAAAGGATAGTACGTTACGAGAAAGTGTAGGAGGAGCTATGAACGGAAAAGAACTGTACTTTGTGAACGGCTACGGCATAAAGGTGAAGAAGTGCTGCGCGTCATGCAGCCACATGCAGCCAGACCACAAGACACGCATCTGCCTGAACGGAGAGGGCACGGTGTCCCCGAAGTCCTACTGCCTCGACTGGGAGCTCCGCAAGGGGCTCGACAACGCAGGGAAGGGCAACGGCAGCGTGAAGACAGACGGCTACCTGCAACACTGCCTCGGCATACTTGAAGAAGACAATGCGAAGGCCATCGAGTGCGCACAGAAGAAGGTAGCGTTCAGGAGGCGGACACTGGAGAACATACGCACGGCATACAGGGAAAAGCACGGTGACATATACGCTCTATGAAGAAGAACTCATATACCTCATTCGGCTACATCGAGGACGATTCCAAGCTCGCCTTGATGTTCAACGCCATCATGAAGCGGCTGTCCCCCATGCGCATGCTCTGCGCCCCCGTGTCGTTCCGCAAGGAAGAGAGCATCGCCGGCTTTCAGGATGAGAAGTTCTGCGACTTCTGCCGCTACGAGCTGTGGATGCACTCGGTCGTCGACCGCCTGAACCGATGGCAGGAAAGGCTGTGCGACTACTTCGTGGAGTACGGCGGCTCGTGGAAGTACTACGCTGCAAGCAACAGGCTCTCAAGCATCAGCGAGTACGGTGGCGAGGGCAGCGACTACGATGCTGGCGGCATCATACGCACGGAAGGGCTCACGGATGACGAATACGAGCCGTACACCATCGTCCGCGAGCTCTACGGTGAGGACTGTATCGACATCGTGCAGGACACGCTTCCCCAAGACCTTAACGGCCTGTGCTCCGACCTTGTGGCCAACTCACGCATAGACATACTGAAGGGACTCAGGGAGGTGTTCGGGAAGAACGTGCAGGCATTCCATCAGGACGAGAACGGCGAAATGAAGCCGCTGTCACAGGAGGAGCACGACCTTGACATGGTGTCGGGACAGGTGGCCGCAGAGGATGACTCCAAACGACTCATGGGCGTAATCGGATGTATGCACGGCATCTTCCACATCATCCGTTCCTGCAAGTACAACGACGACAACACGGAGCTGCTGCAAATGGTGCAGGACGCTTCCGCAGGAATGCTTGCGCTCGACTGGAACGTCATGGAGAACGTGATGAAGCAATACAGGGACAAATACGTAAAGTGATTTTCAAATAACATGTCTTACTAAAAAACGAAAACAAATGGAAGTAACAGTAGTTGAACTTTTGAACCAGATGGCAGTAGCCATCCCGTCAATCCTCGTAGGAACGCAAATCATCACAGCCGCTGTGCACGGCGCGTTCAGTATCAAGGACAAGAACGTCGTCCATGCTATCTCATGGATTGTCGCCACGCTGGTCGGCCTCGGCTTCGTGGCCTTCAACGGCCTCGACTTCGGACTGCCCGCAGCGTGGAACTATGTCGTGGGCGGCATCTGCGGTGTCATCGTCGGCGGTGCATCCAACGGTGTGTACGACTGGCCGCTGGTGGGCAAGATTCTCGATGCCGTAACGTTAGTGTTCACGAGAAAATGAAAGGGCAGGATGTGGCATCGGGAAACGGTGTCACATCCTGACACCATTGCCAATAGCGATGAGAACCGTCTACACAAGCGTTGAGGGGCTGCACCTGCCAGGCATAGAGGTGAAGGACGTGAGAGATCTGCCGCCGATGAAGCGGGAATGGGTCGCGGCCACGATGAAGCGGCTGATGCATAACACCGTCCTGCCTGAGCGCGTCGCGGCGAAGATGACAGCTGCGTTCGAGACGAAGCCCATACGACAGGCGTTCTTCATGATACGCAAGCGGTGCTACTTCCTTGACTTCTTCCTGACGCAGTACATGGTTGCCGTGGAGATAGACGGCTCGGTGCACAGGCTGACGAAAGAGCACGACCGCAGGCGCGACGCGGACTTCCGCAGCATCGGCATACGCACCATACGCATCAGGAACAAGGACGTGATGGAAGGCAGGTTCTACGAGAAACTTTTCAAACGCCTTTATCTATGAACAGAGACTACACCTACTGCAAGGGAAAGGGCTGTGCACTCCGCGTGAGGTGCAGACGGTACACCGAGGGACGGAACGTCCCGACAACCGGTTTCGGGTGGTGGTTAGAACAGTGTGATGAAGAAACAAGGGAATGTTACGACGAGCTATGAGCATAATATCTTTTTTCAAGAGAGACCGCACGAAAGAGGCTACCGCTGCCGCACAGAACCTCTTTCAGGTTAAGGAACATGGCGGCGAGCTGTGGATGACATACGACGGATGGCTTGTCTGTCCGTGCTCCATGATGAAGGACGAACCCGTTGATGCCGTCACGAGAATGAGACAACTTTACATATCACGCGAATCATACAACAGACAGTAATGAAACATAGAATAGCAGCATGGCTGGTCGGCATCGCAAGACGGCTTGACCCGCAGAAAAAGTATGAGTTTATCGAGCAGTACGAACCCGTGCAGCTCGGAGTAGGCTACCACATCAGCAAGCAGGACGTGCGGAAGTTCCGCAAGACGCACGAGGAGTACACCTCGCACCGCAAGGGGCTTGACGCACTCGTCGGGGACACGAAGCAGGTCATAATTGGAAACATCGCAGCAGGGCTCGTGGAGAAAGGACTGCTGACGTTCAAGGTGAAGAGGTCGCTATGGACTGCCACCGTGGAAGGAAAGGTCGTTGTGTATGCCAAGAAGAAGGAAGCTGGAGAAGAGACCGCTGACTGACCTCTTCGGCACGTGCATAGGCTACGAGTGCCCTGTAAGGGGAATAAAGCTCGTGGAGTGCGACAAGGCACAGGCTGACAGGATCATCGAGAAACACCATTACTCCCACAAGGCTACGCCCAATGCCTTCGTCTCAATGGTGGTGTGGTACGGTGGGAAGGTCAACGGTGCCTTGTCTTGCGGCTACGGCATCAGACCAGCCATCAAGGAAGGGTTCAACCCTGACGAGGTGCGCGAGTTCGACCGTATGTGGCTCAGTGATGACATGCCGAAGTTCTCGGAAACGATTGTCCTCAGCCTCTTTCACCACTACCTCCGTGCAGCCCACCCCGAAGTGAAGGTGCTGATAAGCTATGCCGATACCTCCGTCGGGAACACAGGGACGATATACCGTGCCGCCAACTACACGCTCATAGACCGCTTGAAGGTGGACTTCTACCAGACGGCCACAGGAGAGAGAATACACCCCGTCTCAATGTGGCATCGCCACGGAACAAGGGTATGGGACTTCCTACAGAAGGAATATCCGGGCATCACCCATATAACCAACGGAGAGCAGCTTAAATTCATAAAATACCTTTGACATGCCACCAAGAAAGAAAGCCCCTATCAGTGAAGAGATACACTACTGCCGTGAATGCGCCCATGTAACCCCTGTCATGGCGTTCAACACGCTTACCGTCCACGGACAGCTGCCGACACTCGGACGCTGCCATTACTGGACGCAGAGCAGGTCTGTGCTGCTCTCTGAAAGGGCGTGTGACCACTACAAGAAGAAGATATGAACACGCCCACATTATATATAATATGCGCAAAATGCGGCCTGAAATGTGTCTAAAAGCTAAAGATATGCCATATATGCAAAATAGAGCTAACATATTTGCATAATAAAGACTTAATTTGTACCTTTGTATCAACCAAACGAAACAACCCTTTTAAACCGGGCGGCCAGGGTTATAGCCGCGAGACGAGTATGAAGACAAAGAACCAGCACCTCAGCGAGATTTTTACCCTTGCCTGGCAGTTCGTGAAAAAGAATGGTTTCACCATGAGCGAGGCACTGAAGCAGGCATGGCAGAACTATAAGCTGCGCTGTGCCATGATACAGAGAATCGTGAAGTTCTACTTCGTCAAGGTGGATGGATCTACCCGCGAGGCATACGGTACTTTAAGAGCCGACATGCTGCCCACTACCACGGGTGACGGACGCAAGCCGAATCCAACCGTACAGGTCTACTTCGACACCGAGAAACAAGAGTTCAGGTGTTTTAAGAAGGCTAACCTCATGAGAATCGCATACTAACCCCTTTAAACCCATTTCAGCTATGAATACCCTGAAAGCAATATGCAACGTCTTTGACAAGGACATCGCCACCGAGAACTTCACCAAGAGAGAGTTTGTAATCTTCGGCATCAAAGTCCCGCTCGCCCTCATAGCAGCCTGCGTGTTGGCCGATTACCTGTTCAACCGATAACTATACCACTATGGAGAGAATAACGCTTACAGAGGCACAGAAAGCCCGAATAATGGCAAGCCTTGCCGAGTACCACGACGAGAGCGGACGCTTCGACATTGACATCGACCTTGACGGCAACCTGACCGTCAACGCCAAGGGCAGGGTGGAGATAGAGACCGAGACCGAGTACGACTACTACGGGCTTGTGTACGACATATTCGAGACAAGCCGATACGCAGAGGTGGAGCTGACCGCCTATGACGAGGACGGCAACGAGTACGAGGTAGATGCCGACACAAAGAATAAGACCACACAATACCTGAACGCAGCATGAGACAGAAACAATACAACAGGACGGCATCGGACTACGCCGAGAAGATAAAGAAGATGGGCTATTCCATCAGTTTTAACTGGACTGACCCCAACGGTGGCTTCTACGAGGACGTGACGGTTCGCGGTGACTTGTGGAGAGGCTACGGCACGGAGTTTCCGACACCCCGCAAGGCTTACGAGTACATACGACAGCATTAAAGGTAACGGTGGTCTAACCAGCCGCCACAAAAACTTAAAGATATGAATATCATTACCAAGTACAACGAAGGCGACGCGGTGTATACCATCGACACCAACTCCCTTAAAGTGAAAGGATTTGTGGTGAAGCGCATCACCACCTACACGACAAAAGGCGAAACAAGCGTCACGCTCTACGACAGCGAGTCCTACACAGGCAACGGGTATCCGGAGAACAAGTGCTTCGCGAGCGAGAAGGAGCTGCTTGAGTTCATCACCACGATAGACGAGCCGACGGTATGAAGCCTTACAGACACTTCGAGCTGACCATTAAGGAGAAGGGTGGGGCAGTGCTCCATCCATCCTACATGGGATGCGTGGACGAGAAGTTCCTTGTGGACTTCTTCGGACTGAACGACCCGAACGTAGAATCATACGAAATAAACGAAATAAAACACTAACCTATATGCAGGTAACAAGTATTGAACAGAGCAGATGGCTTGTCGAGCTTGGGCTTGACTGCAAGACCGCTGATATGGCTTGGTACATAAATCCGACTGAGCCTAAGACTGAGCTGCTGACAGAGTATTCCGAAACGGTGGCCTCTCTTTTCAAGAAATCCAGATCCGCTTGCGAGCATATTCCCGCATGGTCGCTGTCACGGCTGCTTGAACTGATGCCGACAAGGTATCAGATGACGCAAAGCAGCAAAGGCAAGGTGCAGCTGATGCTCTTAACCGTCCATCGCAAGGACTACTACGAGAACGAGCTTAAAGCGGCATACACCATGATATGCTGGCTGCTTGAGAACGACCTGTTCGACGCAGAGAAACTGAAGAACTATGTTTCCACAATCCACTGCTGCTTCTGCGGCAAGGAGATAAAAGGAAAAGAGGCGCACAGCGCACAGCCCGTAAGGGACGATGTCTGCTGCCTGTCATGTAACAATACAATTGTCGTACCCGAAAGAATCAAATTAGTAAAATAATATGGCACACAACTTAGAGAACAACAACGGTGTATATTCCTTTGCCGAGAACGGTAGGATAGAACGTGCATGGCACGGGCTGGGACAGGTCTTTGACCGCCCGATGACCGTAAAGGAGGCATTGGAGGCTTCACACGCAGACTACGAGGTGACGCTTCAGAACGTAATGATGATAACGCCCGCAATCGCCGATGCAATGAAAGGTGGCAGCGTTCCCGCAGACCTTATCCTTGACGCGCTCATAGAGGGCAAGAAGGCCACCATGCGCACGGACAAGAACACTGCCCTTGGCATCGTCAGCGATTCCTACGGCATCGTTCAGAACCCTGACGCGTTTACCTTCATCGACACCCTCTGCACGGGAGGGCTGACCGACCACAAGCCAGTCATCGAGTGCGCGGGTGTCCTCGGCCACGGTGAACGGGTCTTCATAACGGCAAAGTTCCCCGAAGAGGTCATCCTCGACAACAAGGGCGACGACCGCGTAGAAATGTACATGGTGTTCACCACCTCCCATGACGGCACGGGCAGCGTGAAATGCATGGTAACAAATGTGCGCGTGTGCTGCCAAAATACGCTAAACTTTGCGATGCGACATAATACGGGCAGGATTTCGTTCCGTCACTCCACTAACGTAATGTCGAACCTTGACTTGCTGAACAAAGAAAACGCTGAGTTTGTGTATAAGACACTTGGTGTTTACAATATTTACCAGAAGTCTTTTAAGGAGTCGCTTGAACACCTTAGAAACATCAAAATCTCCGAGCGTGACCTTGATAATATTATCGCTGAACTTACCTTTTCCGAAGAAACGAAGAAGGTGTTTTTAGAAACGAGAAATATTGAACATGATGACATACCTACACGAAGCCGTAATATATTTATTGGGATGAAAGAGGCTATTCAAGGTGGCATAGGTCAGGACTTAATCGAAAGTGGAAACGGTCTATGGGCTATCAACGGTGTAACCACATTCTACCAAAACAGCGTTAACTTCAAGAATGAAGAGGCAAAATTCCAAAGTATTATGGATGGTAATGTATATAGAAAGGTTCAAAAGGCTTATGACTTATTAACTGTGTTGTAAAGAAGGTTAAGAATATGAACATAATTCAAAAGAAGTTTAGTATTATTGCTGAGATATGGGACACTTGTATGAAGGTGATGGATATGGAAGTCCAAGAAGGCGAGTATTGCGAGTTTAGTTTTGACCTCGGCTATTTTCAAAAATATTGGAAAGACACAAATTTTGACTACAATAATTCATTGCCGTATATTAAAAACACGATAAATAATAGTTTTTATCATTTTAACGGTCTGGATTTTGCTTCCAACGGTCAATGTACGTTTGTATTTTTGAAATCAATAGCAGAAACACATAACTATCTTGGTGCATACAAACTCCGTAAGCCTATCAGGATGCCTGACTTTAGTGCTATTGATTTAGATATACACTTGCTCCGTTCTATTGCAGATTGGCTGCATGACCAGTGGGACGGGTATGAATTATGGCGTTTTGAAAACGATAAAAAGTACATCCGTAAAAGGCTAAGAAAATGCGAGGTCGATATTTTGAATGACGAGCCTGCAAGCATTATTGACCCAAGTTTTAAGGAGAACGGCTGATGGAGAACTGACCGATGCCCCGATACCGAATACAACACCGATACCCTTGCTACCCCGGTGGCGGCTGCATCCCCTACGACGGCTACTTCGTGCAGGTGCTACAAGAGGGATTCTTCACCGACAAGTGGGTTGACGTCAAAGGCTTCGGTGACAGAGAGAGCGCAGAGAAATTATTAAAAGCATTAGAATAAGAGCAATAATACGATTATGATAGAAAAAGTATTGAACGAAACGAGCGTCACACCAAAGATTACGTTGACGCAGGATGAGTACAACAGGCTCGTTTCACTGGCAAAGGCAAAAGCCAAACAGATTGAGGAACGGGCAGTGGAATACTACAAGAAGAACGGTGTGTGCAGCATCCATATCGACGCTTACGTCCGTGAGCAGAACGGCGGCTGCGACGAGATTGCCGACACGTTCCGCTTCGACTGCCAGCCGAGGTACGGCTATGTTACGCCATCGGACGAGTACGAGCCGAACCCCTTTGCCATCGACAGCGCGACACGGCAGCGCATCATGAAGTTTGCCGCCAGCTATGCCACGTCGGCCTTCTACCGCAAGTTCGGCAAGCAGCTCATGCACATCAACAATGCCATGCGGTACGAGCGCCGTGCCTACCGCGAATGGGTGATGAACCTCGCACTGGCGCTGACAGGATGGCTCTTGGCTACACTGCTGCTTATAGCCGTGATATTGAAATAAAAAAGGACTAATACGATTATGGGACACGTTCAAGCACCAGACATTCCGCCACCACATAGGCGGTACACATTACACTACGTCCACCGCATTTGCATCGACAAGCGGTTTGACGATTGGATTCCACGATGGGAGAAGATAGACTTCAAGACACTAAGAGAGGCGCGTGAATACCTGACCATCGCAGGTGAAAACGCCTACATCATCGACAACGTAACGAAACAAAAAGTATAAGGAACTATGGCAAAAGAAGAAAAGGTAATTACCCCAAGTCAGTATTTCGACTTCCTTAAAGGGGCAAAAAAGACTATCACGACGGAGGCGCTGAAAAGCTCATACGACGTGTTTCTGAAATTGGCAGAGAAGTATAACAAGCTGGGGCAGGTGGAGTCGATGAAGAAACTCTGCTTTCTTGCAGATACGCTCATCAAGGAGGAAAAGCTCATTGAGATGGGCATCAACACTTACGTCTATAAGGATACTATTGAGGACTACATCGAGCACGTGGCCGACAAGACGGTAAAGATTGTGGAGTTGTCGCGCTACATGAGGGAAGTGCCCGATGAACTGGTTGAGACCGTTCAGAAGTCAAAGGAATTGTTCGACGAGTTCTATGTGGTCTTCACGGACTACACGGGAAAGGAAGAGCGCAAGGTGGAGAAGGAACGCCGCGAAAAAGACCCGATACTCTTTGGCGTGTTCAAGACGAACCGCAACGTGGCCGACCGATTCTATTTCCTCGGCGACTGGGTGGACGAATACTGCGACCTGACGCTTGACAAGATGGTTGAGGAGTACAAGGAGAAGAAAGGCGAGACACCTGTCATTAAGACCGAGGTTCCCAAGACGGGCGAGGAACTGCTGCAAATCTTGAAGACGTATAAGATTGAGGAAAAGAAGGAAGACAGCTATATCAGCGCCCCAGAGGGTCAGCAGTTGCCAATCGCAACCTACATCACGTCTGGCTCAGCCGAGAAGAAACCATCGTTCTTTGACAAAATCCGCAGTATCTTCAAGAAGTAGGCTATGCTCGACCAAAGGATTGACCTCACGGAAAACCGCGATTTCAGCCAGCCACAGCAGCGGGTTATCGCTATCGGTGCCGTCATCGACAATGAGTTCGTGACCTGCGACGAGTACGAGGCCATCGCAAAACACAAAAGCATATTTGGTCGCAGGCATCGCAACGAGAAAGGCAAAATCTTCGGCAAGACCGACGAAGACCTTATGGAGGAAATGAGGTCGCAATGTCAGAAATGCGGCAAGCCGTTCAGACTTCCTTGGCAGAAGCAATTCGGCTTGTGCGATGAATGCGACAGAGAGGTCGATTACGAATTTCGGGAGTTTCCGTGGCAGGTTCATCAGCCCGTCATCAGAAGATTGGGCGATGTCGGCCAAGGCAATCTGTTCGATTTGAGATAATGTCCCACTCCCAATAATCCTTTTATTATCTTCGCAAACAGAAACGGCACGGCGAAAGCCAAAGCCAGACCACATTCAACAACAACAAAGACGATATGAAACTACTCACGAAGAAAAAGCAAGAGAGGCTGATGAGCGACCTGCTGGACATCTACCTGATGGGCAGCGACGCACTGAAGGCCATAGGCACCCGTCAGCCGATGGACCCCGTGCAGGCCCTGCACCGGCAGCAGAAGATGACCAGCGCGGCAATGGACGCTGCCAACATCATCCGGGGCTTATATGGCAACCGCCTGCTCATGGAGGCCGGCAGGCAAAAGCAGCAGCTGGAGCAGCAGCACGGCTTCACGCTGAAACTGAAGGACGAAATTCCGTTCTATCAATTTAAAGGTTAAGATATGACGATAAAAAGACTTTTATTGACTATATTTATAGGCGACAGGGAGAAATGGAGAGAGTTGAACGAAGCCTTGAAACTTGCAGCAAAGAGTTTGATAAGATATTTGGTATATTATTTCAGTATGTATCAAAACTATTTCATAAAAAAGAACGAAATGAGAAAGATAAACATCAATAACCCAGAAGAACTGAAGAAGTTCAAAATGGAAACAATGGGCTTTGTATCAAGCTATGGTTTTCCATATAGGCTTGATGACCTCACAGAAAATGGTGCTAATTACACCATATTCTGTCCTCTCCGCTGGAAGTCGGCATTCTCGCCAGCCAAGTTGCATAAACTACTGCGTGAGGACGTGGATGCTGACAGGATAACAGTTGAATATATTGACTTCGTTAAGGAAACAGAACTTAGTCACTCAAAAGTGACCAAGAAAAGTGACCAAGATTTATTAACTTAAAAAATAAGATTATGACAAAAGTAGATACTGACAAATTCATCGCCCTGCTGATTGAAACCTATTGCCATCGCATGGGCATTGACAGGACTTTGGTTACTACTATTCTCGATGACGTGCTTGAAAAGATGGGCTTCAAGGTTGATAACGGAGAAATTGTAGAATTAACTCGAAAAGAAGAGTCCAATCTACCTGATTTTGAAAGGGTACTCAGCAATGTAAAATAAAAAATGGAGAAATTGTTATAAGATTACTAAAGAGCAAACTATGGTAAAAATTACTGAAGGATGCCTGACCGATGGAAGCAAAGGAAATAATATAAAGGATTGAAGAGATTATGAAAGCAAAGGGACAAAGACCCAGATGTGGCGATTGCTCTCACTTACGAGAGAAAACCGTGAGCGACGTTGGCTCCGTGCTATGGTGCGACATTCCGAACGGCAACCGCAAGGTGAGCCGTGACCAGGTGTTCTCATACGTCAGCAGACGGGGCGAGGAGGAAGTGATTGTATTGTAGTTAAAAGGTAAATAAATTAAATTAAAGGCGATATGTTGATAAAACTTACAAGTAAATGCTCGATGATGTGTCCGCATTGCATGGAGGACGCACAGGAAACGGGACTGATGATGACGCTTGACACGTTCAAGCAGACCGTGAAGTTCGGCACGTATATAGGCAATAGCCATTTCGTTCTATCAGGTGGCGAACCGACGGAGAACGAGCACATCACCGAAATGTGCGAATGGATGGAGCTGGCTACCGGCTGCAACTTTACAATCGTGTCAAACGGCATGTGGCTGAAGGACGAGCGCAAACGTCAGCGCATCGAGTGGATAAGCCATCTGATTTGTTATCTCGGTATGCAGGTATATACCAACAAGCAATGGTATAAGGAATACGACTATGTGGTGAGCCATAAGCACGAATACGAGAAGTACAACAAAGTGATTGTCGATGCCGACTCTCACATCTTCATGCAAGACCTCGGACGTGCAAAGACAAACCCCGATGCACAAAAGGAGATAGAGCAGAACCCGCAATTCATGTCGTGTCTAAACGCTACCCTTGTGGCTATTCAGAAAGCCGATCCGCAGGAGTTTGGTATCACGATGATGCTGCACCGCCAGTTCTGCAAGCCGTCGGTGGATTGCGAGGGCAACGTCCACATGAGCGAAAGCCGCCTGTGTCCGTCAGTTGGCAATGTCAATACCGACAACTTTGCCGACATCTGGCAGCGGATGCGCGAGTTCCGTCCGTGCGGTCACTGCAAGCAGTATCGGAAGTTCATGGAAAGCCCCCGTGCCGACATCGCCGCAGCGAGAGCCGTAATGGGGTTATAGTAAGAGCAGAAAATAACTTAAAAGAAAATAATAAATTGGCGATATGTTAAAACCAGGTAAGAGACAACTGAGAGACATCACCGATCAAGAACTTCGAGTGATTGTTGAAATGAGTGGTCACTATGGCCACAAGGACTATTGGGGTAACTTCACGATTACGGACATCGACCGTAACATGTTTAGTAACACCATCGTAATTGACTACGAACAGACGCGCATCAGCGACGGCGAGAAATCGCTTACCGTGATGTTCTTCGAATACAACGCGCTTTCGTATCATGTGGACTACCGCTACCCGTACAGCCGCAGTACGCAGTCCGAGAGCATAACAGAGCATCCGAAGATGCTGCTGTGGCTGCTGAATCAGGACTTCGACCTGCTGAGTATGCTGACGGAGAGACCCGTGGCCGTGCATCTGTCGCAGTCGTATCATACAATGGGATTCCTTGTCGGTCACGGACATTGCGGTTGCTTCAAGATGGACACGATGAAGTTCTTCGGCCCCGACGAGCGCGAGAAAGCAGAGGAATACATGAAGGAGCGCAGAGAGGACAAGGACTACGTTCACGCATTCCGAGTGCTCGACATGAACGAGCGCGAACCCGACTTCATGCCAAAGGAGAAGCACTACGAGCGCATGGAGCATTGCATCGGCATCGAGCAAGACAAGGTGAAGGACGGGCTCTACAAAGCCTTCCGCAACGGCTCATGTTATAATGAGTGCGTCCCCGAATGGGAAGACCTCGTTCGCAACGGCTATGCCAAGCGGTGGGGCGAGATAGGCCAGACGATATTCTACGGAGTGACACAAAAAGGCTTCGAGGCCATCGCCCGTCGTTGGGGTGTCCGCATTAGGTATGAAATAGAGGTAGGTTGACGTATGAACAACATGTATATTTCTTCTGCAAAGAAGGACGAAGCCGTTGAGAACTTTGTCAAAGGCAAGAGGAAGGAACTGGAGAAGATGATTCCCGGATTTGTCGATGACAGGAAGTTTACTGATATTGTGCTGAACTTCTACGAGAGAGGAATAAGGGACGGCGTTCAAATGATGATGGAGCGGATGACGGATATTATTGCGGCAAGAAACGCAACTCATGTCTCAGCCCAAATGTCAGAGACATCGGCGAGTGGTAAGTTAAATGATGCTTTTAACGAGAAAGACAGGGAGGACTGAGCGATATGAGAGACGAGAATGCGAATGCCAACTGCATCGACTGGGAGCAGCGTAGGTATGAGATTGCGAAGGAGATGATGCCGCAGGTGTTTCATGAACTGACGGTGGCATTGAATGCCGGTGCCAGAGTGGAAAATGTGGAAGGCAAGACCCCGATGGAAGCAACGGCAGAACGTGCCGTGTGGTACGCCGATGCACTTATTGAAGAACTAAAGAAATAATCTATGGAACAGAAACCAATCAAAATCCTGCATCAGCCACTGAAGGCTAAGTGGTACCGGATGATAGAGACTGGCGAGAAGCCGGAAGAATACCGGGAGGCAACACCATATTGGTGCAAGAGATTCTGTGGATTTAACACACTGCTGTTTTCCTTTCGTAACGGCTACGAGGACATCAACAAGGCGGGCTACACCCACGTCCAGTTCTCCCTCGGCTACCCGAAGAAGGACGATGAGTCGCGCCGCATGACCTTCGAGTTGAAAGGCATCGAGTACCGCGAGGGTCGTGAGGAATGGGGAGCGGAGAAAGGCAAGAAATACCTCGTCGAAGTACTGGGCCGACGCACCACGCTCGACGGGACAAAACTATGGGAGGACTGAAC